>Ga0207652_10000018_pt1 | contig 187527 bp, 155 predicted proteins | sample KBSC63BmetaG_FD_184334 | JGI IMG/M metagenome (GOLD analysis project Ga0207652, IMG submission 184334) | Corn rhizosphere microbial communities from Kellogg Biological Station, Michigan, USA - KBS C6-3B metaG (SPAdes) (version 2) | ecosystem: Host-associated > Plants > Roots > Rhizosphere ...
AATCAAGAAAATTGTACGCGATCCGGGAGAAAGAGCAAAAGTAGCTGTAGAAAGTTTTGATGACCGTATTGATCCGGTAGGCGCATGTGTCGGTATGAAAGGAAGCAGGATTCATGGCATTGTACGTGAATTAAAAAATGAAAATATAGACGTAATCAACTGGACAAATAACATTCAATTGCTTATTCAACGTTCGCTTACTCCCGCTAAAATAACCAGCATGGAAGTGGATATGGAAGCAAAACATGCAAGCGTATATTTAAAACCCGACCAGGTTTCGCTGGCTATCGGCCGCCGGGGCGTAAATATCAAATTGGCTTGTGAACTTACCGGCCTTGAGATTGATGTCTTCCGCGATAACGAAGGCGAAGTAGAAGAATATGATGTGGATCTGGATGAATTTACAGACGAATTGGAAACATGGGTAATTGATGAATTAAAAAAGATTGGTTGTGATACAGCGAAAAGCGTGTTAGACTTGTCTAATGAAGAACTGGAACGCAGAACCGATCTTGAAAAGGAAACGATTGCTGAAATTAAGAAGATCCTAAATGAAGAATTCACAAATGAATAAAGCATTGAATCGGAAAAATGCCTTATTTGTTTGTTTACTATAAATAAAAAATAATAAAAATTACCTCCTATAAATAGAGGTAGGAAAAGTTTTAATGGCAGAAATAAATACACCACGATTGATGGCTGCGGCCAAAGAGTTCAATATAGGAACGAATACCTTGATAGACTTTTTGGTATCAAAAAATTTTAGCAGTGATGATCTGAAGCCGAGTACAAAGCTATCGGAAGAGATGTACCGTGTGCTGCAGGTAGAGTTTCAGCCCGATAAGGTAGCCAAGCAAAAGGCAGAGCAAATTGATTTGCCTAAAAATACGCCTGCGGATAATAAGAAAAGAAAAGATGAACAGGATCTTTCTTTTACCAAAAAGGAAACTGTAAAACCAGTAGTAAAAGAAGAAAAACCGGTAGAAGAGCAGAAACCTGAAGAAATTGTAGAAGAAATTATTGCTGAAAAGGTTGCGGAAATTGCACCGCAGGAAATTCCCATAGCTGCTGAGGTCAAAGTAGAAAAAGAAGAACCAGTAGAAGAGCCCGCTTCAGTAGAAGAGCTGGCAAAACCAGAAGTGACTAAAATTGAAGCACCGGAAGTAGAGGGTTTGAAAATAATAGACAAAATAGACCTCAGTGCCATTGATTCTTCTGTAAGACCTAAAAAGGATTCAAAAAGCAAAGAACAAAAAGGCAAAGTAAAAGGCGTTATTAATAAAGAAACGCCTGCTGAAAAGCCCGAGGAAACTCCTCCTACCGCTCCGCAAGGTCCTGTTGCACAACCCGAAAAAGAAGCTCCGGTTGTTATTACCAATATTAAGGCAGTAAAACTGGAAGGTCCAAAGATCATGGGCAAAATTGTATTGCCCGTAAATAATGACACCAGGCCAAAACCAGTGGATGAAAGGCGTAAACGCAAACGCATCATTGTAGAAAAGAAACCTTTTGGAAATCATCAGCCTGGAAATCAACAGGGAAATCATCAGCCTCATACAAATGCTCCGAGGCCTCATGGCGGACCAAATCGTCCACCGGCACCAGGACAAGGCGGAGGAAGATTCAATCGCAACGCTCCTCAAACGCGCCGCGAAGAAAAGGAAATCGATCAAAAAGAAATCCAGGATAAGATTAGAGAAACACAGGCCAAACTTGCCGGTACCGGCGGAAGGGGAAAAAGCCTGAAGGCAAAATACCGTAAACAAAAAAGAGAAGAAGCAGCAGAAAACGTAGGAGAAGAAGTAGCAGATAACAAATTGCTGGTAACTGAGTTTATTTCTGTAAGCGAATTTGCGAATTTAATGGACGTAAGTTTTGCGGATGTGATCAGTAAGTGTATGAGCCTTGGAATCATGGTTTCTATAAACCAGAGGCTGGAAGCAGACGTGATCGAACTTGTCGCAAGTGAGTTCAATTATGAAGTAGAGTTTATTGATATAGATGATCAGCAGGATATGGAAGAAGAAGAGGAGGAAGATAATGAAGAAGATCTGGTTCCACGTTCTCCAATTGTTACGATCATGGGGCACGTAGATCATGGTAAAACATCTTTGCTCGATTATATACGGCATGCAAATGTAATTGCCGGGGAAGCAGGTGGAATTACCCAGCATATCGGTGCGTATGAAGTTACGGTAAAAAATGGCCGTGCCATTACTTTCCTTGATACACCAGGGCACGAAGCGTTTACCGCGATGCGTGCGAGAGGTGCGAAAGTTACCGATATTGCCGTAATTGTTATTGCTGCGGACGATGCGGTGATGCCACAAACAAAAGAAGCCATTTCTCACGCGCAGGCCGCCAATGTACCAATGGTATTTGCGTTAAATAAAATGGATAAAGAAGGTGCTAATCCTGAAAAGATAAAGGAACAACTGGCTGGCATGAACATATTGGTGGAAGACTGGGGTGGAAACTTTCAAAGTCAGGAAATTAGTGCCAAACAAGGAATAAATGTAGATGAACTTCTCGATAAGGTTCTCTTGGAATCTGATTTGTTGGAGCTGAAAGCAAATCCGGCAAAAGCAGCGAGCGGTACGGTCATCGAAGCATCTCTGGATAAAGGGCGCGGATATGTAGCAACGATTTTAGTGCAAAATGGAACTTTAAAACAAGGCGATCTGTTGGTTTCGGGTCAACATTACGGGCGTATTAAAGCGATGTTTAATGAACGCAATCAACGCGTAAATGTAGCTCCTCCGTCAACGCCCGTATTGATACTGGGATTGAATGGCGCTCCGCAGGCCGGTGAAACTTTCAAAGTTTTTCAGGATGAATCTGAAGCAAAAGAAACCGCAAACAGAAGATCGCAAATATTGCGTGAGCAAGGTATTCGTGCCAAGAAACATATTACCCTGGATGAAATTGGACGTCGTTTGGCATTGGGTAATTTCAAACAATTAAATCTCCTTATCCGTGCTGATGTGGATGGTTCGGTGGAAGCGTTGAGTGATTCTTTACAAAAATTAAGTACCGAAGAAATTGCAGTGAGTGTAGTTCACCAGGGCGTGGGTCAGATAACAGAAACTGACGTAATGCTGGCAACCGCGTCTGATGCCGTTATTATTGGATTTAATGTGCGCCCGTCATTGCAAGCTTCCAAAATTGCTGAACATGAAGGTGTGGAAATTAAAACTTACTCGATCATTTATGATGCAATAGATGAGGTGAAGAGCGCGATGGAAGGAATGCTGGAACCTAAGATCCAGGAAAAAGTGCTTGGTATCGCCGAAATAAAGGAAACTTACAAATTCGATAAAGCCACTGTTGCCGGATGTATGGTTATAGAAGGAAAAATCGCGCGCAATAATCGTATTCGTTTGGTAAGAGACGGCATTATTATTCATACCGGCGAATTGGGTAGTTTGAAACGCTTTAAAGACGACGTAAAAGAAGTAACTAATAATATGGAATGCGGTATGATCGTGAAAAATTATAATGACCTGAAACAGGGTGATCTGATCGAAGCGTTTGAAGAAATCGAAGTGAAGAGAACACTATAAGATTTGGGTTTAGATTGTTTAGAAAGGATTTAGATTGTTTGGAAAGATTGGGAGTAAGTCAATCATTATTAATTCACGAATCGCAATTCATAATTCACCATTTGTTATTTCTTTAACAAAAGCACGTCATCTTTTAACTTTCGAAAAAAATAACTGACGCTTTACCGCTGTATTTTTGACCAAACATTTTTAGAAATTGTGACGGCATTTCCCGCAATTCCAAATAAAAAAAATTAGATGAAAAAAAGTTTGTTTACGCTGTGTTTTTTTGCAATTGCTTTTGCTTCTTTTGCCCAAACAAAAAAAGTGGTTGCCGATAAAATAATCGCAACGGTAGGCGATAAGATCATTTTGAAAAGTGACATTGAAAACAGCATTCATGATATGCAGCGTCAGAATATCGATGTTCCGGCAAATGCCTCCTGCCTCCTTTTGCAACAGGCACTGGCGATGAAAGCATTGGTATTACAGGCGGATAAAGATTCACTTCCCGTTTCCGATGACGATGTAAATGCAGAAATCGACAACAGGGTTCGTTATTATATAAATACTTATGGCTCAAAAGAAATTCTGGAACAAATAGCCGGAAAAACAGTTTTTCAGTTGAAAGAGGAATTCCGACCGGTGATCCGTGATCAGAAACTGGCCCAGGCAGAAAGAGATAAAATTGTAGGTGATGTCAGAATTACACCAAAAGAAGTAGAGGCTTATTATAATAAAATTCCAAAAGACAGTTTGAAATTTTATGAATCCCAGCTTGAGATCGGGCAGATTGTAATTTACCCAAAAGCCAGTCGCGACGTGGAAAATTATGCCATAGACCAGTTGAAAGAATACAAAAAAGAGGTGGAAGACGGCAGTAAAAAATTTGAAACGCTGGCCTCCCTTTTTTCAGATGACCCTGGAAGTAAAGATAACGGGGGGTTGTATGAAATAAACCGTAATGAAAAGCAATGGGACCCGGTTTTTTTGGCAAAAGCGTTCAGCTTAAAAGATGGACAGATTTCCAATGTTTTTAAAACGAAATTCGGTTATCATATTATTCAAATGGTAAGCCGCCGCGGTGATGATGCAACCATCAGGCACATTTTAAAAATTCCACAAGTCAGTTCCATAGAAATCAATGCCGCAAAAGAAAAGCTGGATTCTATAAGAACGCAGCTGCAAAAAGGAACCATTACATTTGGCGAAGCCGTAGCAAAATACAGCGAGGACGATAACAGTAAGTTTACCGGTGGCCGCATTACCGCTAATGACGGCAGTGGAAGTACTTTTTTGACTATTGATCAATTGGACAAAGACCTGGTGTTGATGCTTAAAGATTTAAAAGTAGGCGAATATTCAGCTCCTACAGAATTTATGGATCAATCTGCCAGGAAAAAGGCAGTAAGAATTGTTGACATTTTAAGTAAAACAGAACCGCATCGGGAGAATCTGAAAGATGATTATGATAAGGTAGCACAAAGAGCCCTGGAAGAGAAGAAAAATGCCGTCTTGGATGAATGGTTTAACAAAATGATCCCAACGTTTTATATAAATATTTCAAGGGATTATGCTTCTTGTCCTGAAGTAGAAAAATGGACAGAGAATACGATTACAGCTACTAAATAATTTTTTCGTTGCAGCCAACAAACAAATAATACGGATTTTATTCCCTTACAACTTTTAAAGAACTCCCTTTTTTTATCGTTGTGGCAATCCAGATTAATGCGCCTCCCATAATTATAGCAGAGTAAAATAATATAATGTTTGCATAAGGCAAAGGTTCAAAATTTAGTACTTCAAGCCCCTGAGCCATCAGGATAAATTCCTGCAACAGCACTCCTATAGTAAAAGTAATTACTCCGCCACGCGAAATATTTCCGCCTTTTTCGCTTAATACCTGGTTGATATAACCGAGGACAAAAAAAGAAATAATTCCAAGGAATGATAAATGAAGATATCCAATCACAATGGGCCGGAATCCAAATGCGTAATTACTGAAAAAGGGAATAATGGAAAACGTTTGTAAAATGATCTTCAGAATAAAAGCAATGGCGGCCATCGTCCACAAATACCGGGTAGTTCCGGTAATCTTGCGGGGAATATTTTTTTTGACGGCAGGAAATAACCTGACAAAGTAAAATAAAACCAGTAATTGAAGGATTGCGGAAATATTTGCCAGCAAATGCAGTGAGCGCGGCAGCTTTAGCCAAAGAATCGACAACAGATAGGTAGGTGCGACAGTTATCGCCATGATGATAAATAAATGTTTATTGATGGCAACGGTTGGCAGAAATCCTTTGGTAAATAAATGAGAAAATAACAGAGCAAAACAAACAAATAAAAACCAGCCATTATATTGGAAATGCAGAAAGAAATACAAAGCCGCGAAATAATAATCTTGCACGGTGCTAAAATTCACCATTAAATAAGCAAGTGTAATTTCGCCCAAACTGGCAATAGCCATCAATATTAATGCAGCTTTAAACCATTTAGGAGCGTATGACTTATCAATTACTTTATTCAGATCGAACCAGTAATAGAAAATAAAAACCCACGAAACGAGTATAGATAATATGGAAAATGAAATTGAGAAATATCCATAACCCTGGATAATAAAACTTATAAACATTCCATAAGCCGTAAAACATCCTGTGATCAGTATCCAATTGTATTTTTTATAATTGGTACTTACACCATGACGCAAAAGGTAGTTGACCATCAAAACCATCAATACAATCGTTACCCAGCCCATAAAAGCAAAGTTGGAGTGCGCATATAACAAATGCTTTTGATTAACAACAGGAAGGGCAAAATTTATTTTATAGCGCATCGTGATTCCTGCTAGCGCCACCACACAAAAATTAATAATCGCTATCTGAATCCAGGTTTTTACGGCAAAAAAATCTCTTGTCATATTATTGAAGATAATATAATAATGGGGGAGTACAAATAAAAAAAATACTCTTGGTATGAAATATGATGCAAATCATTCAAATACTTTTCTTCTCTATGATTAATGTCATAAAAAATAGTATCTTGGTTTCTGTAATATTGCAAAGTAAAATAAAAACCCATCGTTATGAAAAAAATGATCCTCATTTGTTCTTTAGCTTTTTCTTCAGCCGTGTTTTTTGCATGTAATGGTTCAGGGAATAAAGAAAACAATGCTTCGTCCGATACGTCCGCTACAACCGCCACCACTGACACTGGTTCAACAACAGCAAACGGAAATCCATCCTACGACCCAAATCGCGGAGAAGGAAAGTTTCATGATGTAAAACTGAGCGATAAACTGGATCCGCATGAAGCAGAAGAAGGCCAGAAAATCTATGAATTAAAATGTTCTTCATGTCATAAACTTACCGATGAAAGACTCGTTGGCCCCGGATGGAAAGGCGTAACCCAAAGACACAAACCAGAATGGATCATGAACTTTGTAACAAATACCGATGATATGTTGGATAAAGATCCTAAGGCGCAGGCGATGCTTGAAATTTGTATGGTACGTATGCCCAATCAGAATTTGAGTGATGACCAGGCACGGGAAATTCTTGAATTTATGCGCAAAAATGATGGCGTAAAATAGTTTTTTTCATTGTTTATAAATATAGATTTGCCGGGTATAAGCAGCTTTATACCCGGTTTTTTTTGTGAGACTTTCAACAAACAAATAAATAACCCAGATTCTTATTCGATAAATGATTCGTTTTCTATTAACCAGGAAAATGCCGGACAATTTAGCGATAATACACCGGTATATTTTGTTTTACATTTGCCCTCATGTCTGTCAGCATTTCCAATCTCACAAAAATTTACAGCCATCAAAAAGCGGTTGATGATATTTCATTTGCATTAGGTAACGAGGAAATTGTAGGTTTTTTAGGTCCAAATGGCGCCGGAAAATCTACAACGATGAAAATCATTACCGGCTATCTGGCTGCAGATTCAGGAAGTGCTGTTGTGAACGGAATTAATGTAAATACGAATCCGCTGGACGCAAAAAAACAAATCGGCTATTTGGCCGAAGGAAATCCTCTTTATTATGAAATGTATGTAAGGGAATATCTTGAGTTTATTGCCGCAATTCATCGTTTAAAACATGATGTAAAGAAACGTATTGAAGAAGTGATTGATTTAACCGGTTTGCGCATTGAAAGCAACAAAAAGATCGGGCAGCTGAGCAAAGGATACAAACAAAGAGTTGGCCTAGGTGCAGCGCTGATTCATGATCCGAACGTATTGATCTTAGACGAACCCACAACAGGCCTGGACCCGAACCAGATTGTTGAAATACGGCAACTTATTAAAAACCTAGGAAAAAATAAGACCGTACTTTTTTCTTCTCACATCCTTCAGGAAGTAGAAAGTATTTGCGACAGAATTATTATCATTAACAAGGGAAAAATTGTGGCGGACGATAAGTTGACAAACCTGCAATCCTCAAATAGGAATCAACATGTTGTAATAGTTGAATTTGCCGGCAAAATAAATATTGAACTTTTAAAGAATCTTGCCGGCGTTGAGCACGTGGAAGAAAAGGAAAATCAATATCATATGCAAACTGCTGATCCTGATAAAGTGAAAAAACTGTTATTGGAATTTAGTCTTCAAAATAATTTGGACATTCTTTCTTTGCAAGGCAAAAGTAAAAGCCTCGAAGAAGTTTTTCGTAATCTTACTTTATAGGCCCCTGATTACACAAATTTATACAATGATTTCATAAGCTTTTCTTCGTGAAAATTAGTGTAATCCGAAACCTCGGATCGTTGCAAAAATTCGGTGGAAATGCCTGTAATCCGTCGGCATACGTAAGTCATGTAATTAGTGGCAACAAAAAATGTGCGGCAGATGAAGCGCCATAAAAGCTATTTTTGATAAAAAAATAATGAAAGCACCTCTTTTCATCTCAATTCTCATTCTTATGGCCACTTCTTTATTTGCCCAAAATATAACCGGTAACTGGCATGGAAATATTGATATAAACGGGGCACAGCTTCCGATCGTATTTCATTTTAGCAAAGACGATTCGGGTAATATCACCGGGAAATGGGACAGCCCAAAACAGAATGCGAATGGATTGCCTTTTAGTGCAATTAATGTCAGCGGCGACAGTATTGATTTGGAAATAAAAATGATTGGAGGATCTTATCGCGGTACGTTTGTAAATAATGATTCAATTTCCGGCGTTTGGAATCAAAACGGCCATGAGATTCCTTTGAATTTTTCAAGATCAGGTGAGAATCAAAAGTCGCAGACGACAAGTTCCGCTTATCCAAATGAAAAAGAAATTCCAATTACTTCAGCCGGAGGAAGCAAGCTTTATGGTACATTGTTATCAAAAAATAATCAACAAAAAATAGCGATTATTATAGCCGGTTCAGGCCCTACAGACCGCAATGGAAACAGCACAATGAGTGCTGCGACAAATGAATACGAACAACTCGCTCATGCACTCGATTCGCAAAATATCGCCACGTTCCGTTATGATAAAAGGGGCATTGCAAAAAGCGCAGTAGCAGATTTTAAAGAAAGCAATCTCGTTTTTGACGATTATGTAAAAGATGCTGAAAAGATTTTTGATTATCTCCACGATACACTTGGGTTTAAAAATATTTTTATCATCGGGCACAGTGAGGGTTCATTAATCGGAATGCTTGCTTCCCAAAAAAAGAAAGTAGCCGGTTATATTTCTGTTGCCGGCGCAGGCCGTCCTATCGATGTAATTTTGGAAGAACAAATGCAAAATCAACCGTTGCCAGATTCAGTAAAGCAACAAATATCGCCAATTTTTAATCAGTTAAAAGAAGGAAAAGAAGTAAATAATTTCCCTGAAATACTGGCACCGCTTTTCAGAAAATCAATTCAGCCATATATGATTTCATGGTTAAAATATGCTCCGGAAAAAGAAATAAAAAAACTGAACTGCCCGATTTTGATTATCCAAGGCGGGTGTGACATACAGGTAAAAGTAGAAGATGCGTACAAGCTTCATAATGGAAATAAAAAAAGCCAGTTGGGCATTATTCCGACGATGTCGCATACGTTAAAAAATGCGGGCGCAGACTGCATCAATCAACAGAAAACCTATACGGATGGTTCCATGCCGATAGATCCGGTTTTGGTAGATGATGTTGTGAAATTTATAAAGAAAAACTGACCTGCTTTTCCTGAAAACCACTTGCCAATATGGAATTATCTCAAATTATCAAAAATAAAATCCGGCAACAAGGGCCAATCTCTTTTCATGATTTTATGGAAATGGCACTGTATTATCCTTCGCTTGGATATTATAATTCGGACAGAAATAAGATTGGCAAAGAAGGAGATTTTTATACGAGCCCGGTTTTGAGTTCTTTATTTGGAGAAATGATTGGAAAACAGATAGAAGAAATGTGGTTTTTGCTGGATAAAAAGCCTTTTACAATTGTAGAATATGGCGCAGGTACCGGTGCTCTTGCAAATGATATACTGCATTATTTAAAAAATAATACGGCCTTGTATGATGAACTTACTTATTGCATCATTGAGAAAGGCGAAAAGATGCGGCGTCTTCAAAAAGAATTACTGAACGAAAAAGTAAGCTGGTATGAATCGCTAAATGAAATTTCCGGAATAAATGGTTGTGTGTTATCAAATGAACTGCTGGATAATTTTCCGGTGCACAAAGTGGTGATGGAAGACGAATTAATGGAAGTTTTTGTGGGTTATAAAAATGGTTTTGAAGAGATTTTACAGCCTGCAAATGAAGATCTGAAAAATTATTTTAGTGAGCTGGATGTTGTTTTGCCTACAGATTATTCTACGGAAATAAATCTGAATGCAATTCAATGGCTTGAAGAGATTTCCAAAAATCTACAATGCGGATTTGTTCTTACGATCGATTATGGTTTCTCATCTGCTGATCTTTACAGCGATAAAAGAAGTGCCGGTACAATTGTGTGTTATAAAGGACATGAAATAAATGATTCACCTTATCAAAACATTGGAGGGCAGGACATTACAGCGCATGTAAACTTTTCTGCACTGGCACTTTGGGGCGAAAAGGTGGGTTTGAAATGTTGCGGTTATACTTCACAATCCAATTTTCTGCGTTCATTAGGGTTGATGAATTATTTAAGAAAATTAGAAATGGAAAATAAAGGCTCAGAGGATAAAGATCATATTTTCCAAATCAACAAATTGCTGGTAGATATGGGAAATAAATTTAGAGTTCTTGTGCAGCAAAAAGGCTTGAAATGCAGAATGCTTACAGGAATGCAGTTCGCAAATCCATTTCCCGTTTAACCCTATAACGTTTCCAAAACCTTACAGCTTTTTTAAAAATCTGAAGGAAATGTTTCCGGAACTTTTTTTCTATCGGGATGCAATGGCAAAGGGTGCAATGCTTTTGTCTGATCTATAAAAACCAATGCATCATATCGCTCGGGTAATAACGACGGAACGTAGTTTCCATATTTTTCCATCGCCGGATCGTAAACAACACCAATGGCACGATGCGGAATTTTATCCAAATAAGCCTCATCAATATCCTGGCTAAAAAGAAGATACCGGTTCTTAGTACTTTCCTCGTGCAATCGTCTTTCAATACTTCCGGAACGCGCCTGCGGCACATCCATCACTTCCATCGGAGCGCCCCATTCTTCACCCGCGATTACTGTGCCTTCGAAACTGGCAAACCCACACAGGTAAACGTTTTCTTCTCCATATTGTTCACGCGCTAATTCACCGATATTTACCATTCCAGCGCGGCTCATATCCGTTGCTCTCGCATCGCCGATATGAGTATTATGCTCCCACACAATTCCTTTGGCTTTGGTTCCATGAAACTTCATCAACCGGTCTAAAGTTTCCATCATATGGCGGTCACGAACGTTCCAGCTTTCATTATCAAAACCAATCATGGTGCGGTAATATTTTTCAGCGTTTACGGCAATCAAAGCATTTTGTTCTGTATTAAATCCTGCTTCACGATCACCATCTAAAAACTGTGCTTTTAACCGGATTTCTCTTAGCAAGGCCAAAACTTCATCGCGGCAGCCCGCGTCATTTAAGGTATAACGCGCATAATGCTGCTCGTTCTCATTGAACGGCTCAAAACAATGAATCGCTTTTTTTACGGATTTTGCGGCTTGGGGGTCTTCCGTTTTCAAATAACTCATCATCGCCTTCATCGAATCCCAAAGGCTGTAAACATCAAGACCATAAAAGCCTACCTTTTTATCGGCAGATAAGTTTTTATTAAACCCGCGCAGCCATTCTGCAAGGCCGGCAACTTCCCAGTTTCCCCACATCCAGGTAGGCCAGCGGTCAAAATTTTTCAAAACATCTTCTATGTCTTCGCCTGCATCTTTATATCCTTTTACATAACGATTGATCTTGTAACAATCCGGCCAGTCCCCTTCAACCGCAATAAAATTAAATCCCTTTTCTTCTATTAATCTTTTGGAAATCTGGGCGCGCCAGGTATAAAATTCATGTGTTCCATGAGATGCTTCACCGAGCATTACGATCGGCCGGTGGCCAATATGTTCCATTAGCGGATCAAGATCTTTGGAATTATATAGCAGATTCATAGTAGCTTTATTTTTTATAAAAAGCCACAATTAACCTGCCAAACGAAACCGGATAAAACCATGTTGATTTTCAAAATAAAAAATACGAATCTGCAATATTTATTTGTTTGCCGAATCCATCCTTGGAGGTTGAGCTTCAATCTTGAACCAAATTACTCATAATGCAATGCTTCAATAGGATCCAATCTCGAAGCTTTTACTGCCGGATAATAGCCAAAAAATATTCCGGTAATTCCGCAAACGGCAAAGGATATGATAATAGAGGAAACAGAAATAAGTGTAGGCCATTTTAAGAAAATACTGATTAGCTGTGATACGCCAATTCCGAGTAAAACGCCAATAATGCCGCCAATAATACTGATGACAATTGCTTCAATCAGAAACTGCATCAAAATGTCGATGCCGCGTGCACCGATAGACATTCTTAAACCGATTTCTTTGGTTCGTTCAGTTACAGAAACGTACATGATATTCATTATTCCTATTCCTCCGATCACTAAAGAAATAGCAGCAATTGCAGTAAGCAATACAGTAAGCAATTGGCTGGTAGAACTGAATGTATTGATCAGCTCAGACATGGTACGAATCAGAAAATCATCATCATCCGACGGTTTTAATTTATGCGATTTGCGAAGGATATTCGTCAGTTCCGCTACTGCGGAATCTGTAGTATTTGCACTGGTAGAGGCAGCATAAATATTCTGAATGTAAGGGATGGCAAGAATCCGCTGCTGAACCGTTGTATAAGGAGCCAGAATGATATCATCCTGGTCTGAACCAAAAGCATTTTCTCCTTTTGCAGCAAGTACGCCGATTATGGTAAAAGGTATTTTATTGAAACGAATAATTTTGCCAACCGGATCTTCGCCAGGATTAAAGAGGTTCGCAACAATCGTTTGTCCTACCAGGCAAACTTTTGCTGCGGCAGCAATATTTTCATTATTAAATGAAACACCTTCTTTTAAAGGCCAGTCGCGGATCTTCAGATAATCGGCGCTCACGCCCATGATCTGTGTTGGCCAGTTTTTATTTCCATTAATTACCTGCCCGCGCGCTGATACTGCCGGCGAAACCTCACTAATATATTTTGATTGAGATTGTATCGCTTTTATGTCATCTAATGTAAGTGTTTGCAAACCTGTTTGATCCAAACGGGCACCACCACCAACAGTTACATTGCTATATGGCCGTACCGTGATCATATTGGATCCCATACTCGAAAGTTGGGCCTGGATGCTTTGTTTAGAACCCTGGCCAATCGCAACCATTGCGATTACCGCTGCCACACCTATGATGATTCCAAGCATGGTAAGCAATGCTCTCAGTTTATTTCGCTGCAGCGCCCTGATGGCTATTTGCAAAAGATTGCTCAGTTTCATTTTGAAGTTTTTTTGACAAATAAACCAAAACACATCGCATCTAAACCGCCTGGTCTTCAGCTTTCAACCTTCAATTTCCTCGCCAACCGGCAATTCCGCAAGTGCTTTTTTGGCTGATTTGATATTTTCATTTCTCGAATCTCGGATGATCCTCCCATCTCTTAAAGTAATCGTCCTGCCGCTGAATGAGGCAATATCTGGTTCATGAGTTACAAAAACAATCGTTTTTCCCTGTTGGTTTAATTCCTGGATCAAAGCCATTATTTCATAAGAAGTCTTTGTATCCAGATTGCCGGTTGCTTCATCGGCGAGTATCATCACCGGGTGATTGATCAGGGCTCTTGCAATAGCGACGCGTTGTTGTTGTCCGCCCGACATTTGATTCGGCAGATGATCTTTACGGTCCGATAATTTTACAGCCTCCAAAGACACCAGCGCTCTTTTTTCCCGTTCACTTTTTGATACGGAAGGATTATACAATAAAGGAAGTTCTACGTTTTCAATAGCAGATGTGCGTGGTAACAAATTATAAGATTGAAAAACAAATCCTATTTTTTCATTCCTGATCTTTGCCAATTCATTTCTGGACAATTTTCCAATATTCACTCCATCCAGTAAATAGGTTCCTTCAGTAGGTTTGTCGAGGCATCCTAAAATGTTCAATAACGTCGTTTTGCCCGAACCGCTCGCTCCCATAATGGTAACAAATTCGCCTTCGTCAACAGAAAAAGAAATTCCTTTCAGCGCTCTTACAATTTCTTCGCCCATTTTAAATTCACGTTTCAGATTTTCTATTTCAACGATTTTTTTTGTCATCAGCGATTTTTAAAAGTTGTTATTACCTTCCTTTTGGAGTGGATCCGGAACCTTTCCCAGGAGTTTGCCTTCTCCTCGATGGCATAAACGGACTTCTGGCCTGGCCAGAAGCCTGTTTTACATTGGCGCCTTCCTGAACTCCATCAATAACCTGGTCCTCTTTACTCAACCCGGATAAAACCTGCACATGAATATTGTCATTCATTCCGGTCATGATTTTTCTTTCAATAATTTCATTTCCTTTTAGGATCCAAACCGTTTCCATCTTTGCCGGAAAAGCGGTATTTGATTTTTCGGAAGAAGAATCATTTTTTGGCGAATCGTTACCTGAATTTCGAATAATTTTATATTGTTTTGCCATTGATGAATCGGGTGTGAAACTGATGGCTTTAGCAGAAATCAAATTGGCATTGCTGTCCTGCTGAAGATAAATGGTAATGTTCGCCGTCATTCCCGGTTTCAGTTTCAGGTTATTATTTTCAGCATTGATAATCGTTACATAGGTTACCACATTTGCTGTTACCACCGGTTGCAATCTTACTTCCTGAACCGTTCCTTTAAACACATCATCCGGAAAAGCATCGACGGTAAAAGTAACGTTCTGTCCTTTTTTTACATTGCCAATATCAGCTTCATCTACGGCTGCCCGCACCTGCATTTTAGAGAGATCTTTTGCAATAGAAAAAAGTGTAGGCGTATTAAAACTGGAAGCTACTGTTTGCCCTTCGCTCACATTCCTGGAAAGTACCGTTCCGTTTATCGGTGAATAAATATTCGTATAAGATAGATTTCTTTGCGCTGCCGCCAGAATAGCCCGGGCACTGCTTACTGCCGCCCTGGCAGTGTTATAGGTGGATTGCGCTGTTTCAAAATCGGCTTTGCTGATTGCTCCTACATTATATAATTTGCTTTGCCGATCAAAATTTTGTTGCTGAAATTGTAAATTACTCTCTGCATTCTGAAGGTTTGCGCGGTCCTGGTTTACCTGATCGGTCAGTAATGATTTATCCAGCGAAGCCAGAAGCTCTCCTTTTTTTACCGGCGAATTAAAATCTACATAAATATTTTGAATCGTGCCAGAAACCTGTGCGCCTACCGCCACCGTATCTACCGGCTGAATGGTTCCTGTAGCCGTGACACTGTTCGATATGCTTCCCGTATGCATTTGTTCTGTTTCAAATACAATCGGCTTGTCCGCATTCCTTTTTTTAAAATAAAAATAAATACCGGCGGCAATTATAAGAACTACAGTGATCCAGATAATTTTTTTCATTTTATTGCTTTATAATGTTATTGGTTTGCCCATATAAAATTCATAAATGCCATAACTCATAATTACATTATATTTTGCCTGAATCAGGTTTTGTTGTGCCTGAATGAATAAATTCTTTTGAACCAAAAAGTCCACCATGTTTACTGCTCCAAGATTTAATTGCTCGTTGGCAATCCGGTAATTTTCCTCATTTGCCGCAAACTGAACCTGTGCTGCTTTGTACTGAGCTTCCGAATTCGATAGGTTTATAAACGCTTGTTCCACTTGTTGCGATAAAACCAGTTTGGTGTTTTTCAATGCTATCTGTGATTGGTCAATCGCAATTTTTGATTTTTCAATATTTGTCTTTGTGATTCGGTTATTAAAAATAGGAATGCCCAACGTGAGTCCGATTCTTTGATAAAAATTATTGTTCAACTGGCCGAAATATTTGGTGTTTTGATCATCAGAATATCCACTTGCCAATGATCCTCCTGCTGAAATCGTCGGGCTATTTGCCGTATATGCCTGTTTTAATTGCAGGTTCGACTGTTGCACCGCGACTTCGCTGTTTTTTACTTCCGGACGGTTTTGTAATGCACTGTCTTCCACTGTTTGTAAACCGGTGACTTCGGTTGGGACAGTAACATTTACTGAATCGAGCACTTTCAAATTATAAGATGAAGGCAACTGCAGGATCTGTTTGAGTGTCAACGTATTTTGTCTTAATTGATTTTCGGCAAGCACCACGTTATATTGATCAGTTGCAAGAGTGGCTTCCAATTGAACCAAATCTTTTTTTGCAATACTTCCTGCGTTAAAAAGAACCTTGCCATTATTGTATTGCGCCTGTGAGGTTTGTACAATATTTTGCAGCGCCAGCATATTTTCTTTTTCCATCAAAATATTCAGGTATGCTTGGGTAATTTGGATCGTTATATCATTTTTTGCTTCTGCTACATTCAGCTTTGCAGCCTGCACATTCAGTTGCTGGGATTGAATGTTATTTTTTAAATAGCCACCCTGGTAAAGGATCATAGAAGAATTAAGGCTGTAATTGCTCGCAAAATTGGCTTGTGTTTGAAAGCCACCAACAACTGGATTGGCGTTTTTGGAATTGGTTAAATATTGCGTACTGCTTGCCGATAAATTTGGATAAAGCGCCGCTTTTGATTGTAATAAATTTTCATTGCTGGTGGCAACGTCCAAAGAAAGGGTTTGCAATTGAAGGTTGTTTTCTGCTGCATAATCAAAACAATTCTGAAGGGTCCATTTGTTCGGCAAATTAATTAGAGAACTGTCTTGCGCGAGGATTGAAACTGGCAACAGATACAAAATCACAAACGAAAATGCCAGGAATAAACGGTTGCTTAAAATGAATGCAGAAATGTTTTCATTTTTTGAAGAAGTTGCGAAGACTTTTAAAATATGTGGTAATTTTTTCACTTTACGCACAAGTTTTTAATTAAACATCTGACGTTATTTTGTGATAAAACCATTGGATAAAAGGATTTGTAACAGTGAAATTTTTCATTTCATTTTAATAAGGCGCTGCACTTTAGAAGCCAGAGACATTTATTGTTTTTGCGATTTAACAGAACAGTAATCAGCGTAAATGTTTGTCTGCTGCAAAATCAATTTTTGATTCATAGGTTGTTGCGTAAATTTGCAGTCTTTTTTAAAATAGAAAATGAATCCTTCTGCCACGTTAGAAAACAAGATCGAAAGAACCGTTTATCCCATATTATTCGCTATCAGCTTTTCTCATTTGTTGAATGATACCATTCAATCTTTAATACCGGCTATTTATCCGATTTTGAAAAGAAATTATCAACTCAGTTTCGCGCAGGTTGGATTGATCACATTGACTTTTCAAATGGCCGCCTCATTGCTGCAACCATTTGTGGGCTTGTATACTGATAAAAAACCCCAGCCCTATTCCCTCGCAACGGGAATGGGTTTTACATTGTCAGGTTTGATCGTGTTATCGTTGTCTCATCATTTCTATATGGTTCTTCTGTCAGTGGCTTTGATCGGAATTGGCTCATCTATTTTTCATCCGGAATCCTCACGTATGGCTCATGCTGCTGCCGGCGATCAGAGGGGTTTGGCACAATCTATTTTTCAATTGGGCGGAAATTTAGGTAGTTCCATCGGGCCTTTGCTTGCGGCATGGATCATTGTGCCGCATGGACAAACAAGCATTATTTGGTTTTCGCTGATTGCCTTATTGGCCATTTTCGTTTTGACAAAAGTGGGAAACTGGTACAAAGGAGTTGTGATAAAAATAAAGGCGAGACAAAAGCAAAAACCGGCGGTTTTTCATCCCGCCTTTTCTAAAAAGAAAGTGGTTTTTTCCGTGGTCATTCTGCTGGTTTTAATTTTTTCAAAATATTTTTACCTGGCGAGCCTTACCAGCTATTTTACTTTTTACCTCATCAACAAGTTTCATGTTGGTATCCAGACGTCACAAATATATTTATTCGTATTCCTGTTTTCTGTTGCAGCAGGAACGCTGATTGGTGGTCCGCTCGGCGACCGCTTCGGAAGGAAATATGTTATCTGGTTTTCTATTTTGGGAACGGCGCCGTTCGCATTAATGTTGCCTTATGCGAATCTTTTCTGGACCATCATTTTGGTTGTTCCAATCGGATTGATTTTATCTTCTGCATTCTCTGCGATCCTCGTTTATGCGCAGGAATTAATTCCGGGAAAAATCGGTTTGGTGTCAGGATTATTTTTTGGTTTTGCCTTTGGGATGGGAGGAATCGGTTCAGCTTTGCTTGGCGAACTCGCTGATAAGACAAGTATTATCCATGTTTATCACGTTACTTCTTTTCTGCCATTGATTGGCATTATTACCGGGTTTCTGCCAAATATTGAAGGAAGCAGGAAGAAAAAGAAAGATGTCTGAACTAAGATTTATAAGATTAAAAGATTTTAGGATTAGAAGACATGGGATTTTAATTAGAAACAGCTAAAAATAGATCCTATCCTAAAAATCATAGTTTAAACTAGTCTCCCTTAAAGTCCGGCTTTCTTTTTTCTATAAAGGCAGAGACGCCTTCCTTGAAATCATTGGTAGCAGCGGCTTTTTGTTGAAATGTATCTTCTGTTTGCAACTGTTGTTCCAGTGTTTGTTCCAAAGAATTATTTAATGCCTGCTTCGTCAATGCCAATGCTTTTGTAGGTAACTGAGAAAGGCTGACAGCAATTTTTTCGGCTTCTATAGAAAATATTTCATCAGGGAAATACTTATAAATCATGCCGATTCTTTCTGCCTCTTTTGCAGAAATCTTTTCCCCGAGCATCATCAGGGCTGATGATTTTTGAAGGCCGATTAACCGTGGTAAAAAATAAGTGCCTCCACTATCGGGAATTAACCCGATTTTGCTAAAAGCCTGGATGAAAGAGGCCGATTCCGCTGCCACTACTACATCGCAGCATAGAGCCACATTAGCGCCAGCTCCTGCAGCAATTCCATTTACTGCCGCAATCACCGGTTTGCTTATATTTCTTATCTTTCTAATGATCGGATTGTATTGTTCAGAAATTATTTTTCCGATATCAAGACTGTTTGGCTCAGCGCCCTGCGACAAATCCTGACCGGATGAAAATCCTTTACCCGCGCCGGTTATATATACACAACGAACAGAAATATTCTTCTCGCATTCATCCAGCTTTTCCTGCAGATCAAGCGACATTTCGCGGTTAAATGCATTAAATTTTTCAGGCCGGCTGAGCGTAATAAATGCGATGGAATTTTTTATTTCAAAAAGAATGGAGCTCATGTGATTGTTTGTCTGATTCTTAATTTTTTATCTGTTAATGTGGAAAAATTACTCAATAAACAGTCCTGAAACTTTTGCAACGTTTCCAAAACTTTAATGTTTATAACATCAATTGAATCGTTGGGAAAGCTTAGTAGAAGTACTCCGTTGTGTTTCAGCTTAAATCTAAAAACCAGTTCTCCAAAATCTTTATCTTCGGTTATCAACAACGCGTTTTGTTCATTCGACTTCCTTAGCACTTCTGTGTCAGAGATTGAAGCATGATTGTCAATAATTGCTGTAACATCAAAAGAATTTGTGCGTAAAAAATTGATAATTCTATAATCAACACTTTCATCCGCTACTATCTTCATCATGTTGCAATTTCGATGATATTACTAATGGATGCAGAGGCATAAAGCATACATGCTTTAATATCCTCTTCAGAAATTTTAGGGTACGCTGCTAATAATTCCTCAATAGTATAACCTTTTCCCAACTTTTCTAAAATAAGATCCACCGGAATGCGGGTATTTTTTATACAAGCCTTTCCAAACATTATTGAAGGATCGGTAGTTATGTGAGTGCGCCAGTTCATTACATCTTTTCTATAAAATTAATCTAAAAAGATCAATGGCATTTAAAATAATCAAAAGGCTCGCCGCAATCACTGCATTGGTAAATCGCTTTGCAGGCAGTAGATCCGAATTGACTGATGAGCTTTGTATTCATTGAATGACAATGAGGACACGGAACCGGAATATTTTCTAAATAATTTTTATCAAAGGTTCTTGAAACTGGCGGGGCTATTCCATAAGATCTTAATTTGTCTTTTGCTTCTTCTGTCATCCAATCGGTCGTCCATACGGGTGAAAGCTGACGGGTAATTTTTATTTTATCATAACCATTTTCCCTCAAAACCTTTCTGATGTTCATCCCTATAAAATCCATTGCCGGGCAAGCACTGTAAGTCGGTGTGATGATCACTTCTGTCATTTCGTTTTCAATTTTTATGCCTCTTACAATTCCCAGGTCGGTGATAGTTAAAACAGGTATCTCCGGATCGTTGACCGTTTTTAGAATGGATAATATTTTTTGTTTACCAGATTCCAAGATAAATATATGTTAGCCCTATCGCATCAAAAAAAGCGTGGAAAAAAATTGAATACCACAAATTTCGGTGAAATTTAATCATTAAATATTGGTAAGCACAACCTGCGAGAAACGCATTTAGCATTCCGGCCATACCAAGTTGAAAATGATATAAACCAAAAATCACGTTTGTAATAATAAAACTGATTGGAACCACAAATTTGCCTTTTACAATTCTTTCAATTCGTGTGAAAACAAAGCCATGAAAAACCAATTCCTCATAAACCCCTCCAACAATAAAACCGGCGATTAAAATAAAAATGAAATTTAAAAAATGATGCCTTATATTTTTAAAATCTTCCAGATTGGCAGGATGCAAAACAACAACTGAACTAAGCAAAGGGAAAAACACATATTGCAGAAATACAAAAAGAACAATTGCGGAAGCTGCTCCAATAGAAACTGATTTTATTTCGAATCGCCTGAAGCTAAATCCGATATCGGTGAAATTTTCTCCATTTCTTTTTAAAAACCACCAAACGACAAGAAGCACTGGCAACACATATAAAAAAGGAACGGGCAAAATGCCAAAATGAGGAAACAGGAAAACAAAAGCGATCGCTAATAGTATGAAAATAATCTCTTTGAATGATCTATGTTTCGCTTGCATATTTTTTACCATTCCAGGCCAGGATAAGCGCGTTGTAAAAATTGCATTTCGGCAAGAATATATCCCAGTTGTTCGGTATGAATTCCATTTTTTCCACCGCTGTGCATCCACGCTTTTTCATCCGGAATATCCAGAGTTGCTTCCTGCAAAACCAGCTTTATTTTTTCCGGCCACTCATTTTTAATACCAATAACATTGACGCAGAAACGATTTTGAGAATTTGTTTCAAATGCAGCAGGAACAAACATTTCACCGGTGTAAGGCCACAAATCATCGATCGCATTTTGCATTCTCTCTTTACTTTCTTCCGTTCCATCGCCCAGCCTGATTACCCATTCATTGCTCCATTTTACGTGATACGTTACTTCTTTTAGAGATTTCTCTGCAATAGCCGCCAGTTGCTTATCTTCTGAATAAATTAATTTTTGATAAAAATAAAACTGCCATGTACTGAAGAGAAATATTTTACCAATCGTTTTTGCCCAATCACCATTTGTCAACTCCGTAATGAGGAGATTTCGAAATTCGTCCGCATCTCTCAAATAAGCCAGATCGTCTTCAGAAATCTTTTTTTCCGCGCGGTTGTTTGAATTCATTATTTCTGCCGCATATTGATAAAAATTCCGCGCCTGCCCAATCAGGTCCAAAGCAATATTGGAAATGGCAATATCCTGCTCAAGCACTGGTCCATGGCCGGTCCATTCACTCAGCCGATGCCCCATGATCAATGAACTATCAGCGAGGTAAAGCGTGTAATTCAGTAAATCATTTTTCCCATTATTTGTTGCTTTGCTGTCCATGCATATTTCTTTTTCAACCCTGCTTTACATGTATTTTAATTCGTCGGGTAAATTATAAAAAGTAGGATGACGGTAAATTTTATCATTTGCTGGATCAAATAAACTTTCCGATTCGTCAGGATTGGTAGCATGAATATATTTTGATTCCACTACCCATATGCTTACACCTTCCATTCTGCGGGTATAAACGTCTCTCGCATTTTCAATTGCCATTTGTGCATCTGCGGCATGAAGACTGCCGGCATGTTTATGTTCCAGGCCTTGTTTGCTACGGATAAAAACTTCCCAAAGTGGCTCTTCCTGGTTCATTTTCTTTGAATTTATTTTTGAAAGTAAAACGACAACAAGGCACAGCGGCACTTGTATTTCTTTTCAATTTAGCATTAAAATTGGCAAAAGGAAAGAAAAAGAAAATCTGATTATCTGTATATTTTTAATGTAAAAATATTTTTCAAAAAATAGTGGAGCTGCTATTCCTCTTTTTTTACAGGAATAATAAATAATGGTATAGAGCTTTTGCGCAATACTTTTTCAGCGACGCTTCCCATGAGTATTTTATCAAGGCCACGGCGGCTGTGAGTTCCCATCACAATTACATCCGCATTTATCTCATTCGCAGTCTCAATAATTGCATCTCCCGAATCACCATCTTTTACAATACTTTGAATCATCGGGTCGCCAAGGTGTTGCTTTGTTTTTGAAAGATAATCCTGGGCTGCATTTTGCAATTCTGCCATGGTATTTGTTTGCAACATTCCCAAGTTGCTAAAACTATCAAAGCCCATTATCGGCGAATAATCGAGTGATGAATAATAGGTGTAATCGGCCACTAGATGCAATAAGGTAACTTCCGCATTCATTGATTTTGCCAATGAATAGCCGGTTTCGGCAATATGTTGCGCGGTAGGATTGTAATCAATTGCGATGAGAATTTTTTTCATTGTTTGCGGAAATTTTATTTTTAAAATAATAGTGCTTCCTCAAAAGTAGTGAAAACAAAAGAAGAAGGTAATAAGGGGGCATTTTTTGGAGATGATCGATTGTAACTAAAGTAATAAGGTTGAAATGATATCAGTTAACGAAGACCTGTGTAGAAGTTAGCCTTATGACCTTAGTAAACCGGAATCTAAAAATCAATACGACCTTATTACCTTATTTCCACATAAATTAGAACAACCATAGTAATGTTTTGTTTTATCTAAAAAGAAATCTATTTCAACAAACCCTTCGCTTTTTCAACCACATTCTCTACAGTAAATCCAAATTCTTTCATTACTTCTTCTCCGGGAGCAGATTCGCCGAACCTTGTAATGCCGATCACATCGCCGTCATCGGTTACATATTTCAACCAGCCAATTGGCGAACCGGCTTCTACAGCCAAACGTTTCCGGATATTTTTCGGAAATACACTTTCCTTATATTCCTTGCTTTGCTGGTCAAAAATTTCCCAGCATGGGAAACTTACAACCCTTGCCTGGATAGATTCCTGTTTCAGTTTTTCCTGCGCTTCCAGTAAAAGATGAACTTCACTTCCGGTTCCCATTAGAATTACTTGTGGCTCATTTTCACAATCGGATAAAATATAAGCGCCTTTTTCCAAATTGGTTGCCTTTGCATATTTGTCCTGGTCGATAATCGGAATGTTTTGCCGGGTAAGAACGATTGCAACCGGCCCATCTGAATGTTCCAAAGCCACCCGCCATGCCTGTGCGGTCTCATTGGCATCTGCCGGACGAATAACGGTTATATTTGGAACAGAACGCAAACCAATCAATTGTTCTACCGGCTGATGGGTAGTTCCATCTTCACCAAGGCCAATACTATCGTGCGTGTATAAAAAAACCGGCCTGATTTTCATAATCGCAGCCAATCTTATCGGGGGCCTCATATAATCTGAAAATATGAGGAAGGTAGCACCAAAAGGAATGATGCCTTTGGTAAGTACCATGCCGTTTAAAACCGCTCCCATTGCATGTTCCCGGATTCCAAAGTGAAAATTTCTGCCGCCGTGATTTTCATCAGAGAAAGATTTAAAAGAATCCAACTCAGTGTCTGTTGAAGGAGACAAATCAGCAGATCCGCCAATTAATAAAGGCAATTGATCTGCTATGGCATTCAGTGTTTTTCCGGATGCTTTACGTGTAGCAATTCCTTTCGGATCTGGTTTGAAAACAGGTAACTTTTCTTTCCAACCGTCCGGCAATTTACCATCACTTAATAATTCATATTCTGCCGCTTCCGAAGCATATTTTTCTTTATATTTTTCGTACAGATCTTTCCAATCCTGCTCTTTTTTTACTCCTGCGCTTCCTTTGGCACGATAATAATCCAATACTTCACCAGGAACTACAAAAGATTTGTCAGGATCAAATCCAAAATTCTCTTTTACCAGCCTTACCTCATCTTTTCCTAATGGCGAACCGTGGGCAGCTGCAGTATCCACTTTATTGGGACTTCCAAAACCAATATGAGTACGTACCTTAATTAATGAGGGACGATTGGTTTCATTTTGGGCATTGATGATTGCCGTGTGAATCGCTTCCGTATCGTTGCCATCGGCTACCGATTGAACATGCCATCCGTAAGCCTGAAAACGCTCAGTTACATCTTCATTAAATGTGATTGAGGTATCGCCTTCGATCGTAATTTTATTATCGTCGTATAAATAAATAAGATTGCCAAGTTTCAGATGCCCGGCAAGAGAAGCGGCTTCTGCACTCACACCTTCCATAATATCTCCATCACTGCAGATAGCGTAAATTTTATAATCAAAGATGTCAAAACCCGGTTTGTTGTATCTTGAAGCCATGTATTGCTGCCCAATTGCCATTCCTACTCCATTTGCAAAACCTTGCCCGAGCGGCCCGGTGGTTACTTCTATTCCTGGTAACAGTCCATATTCCGGATGGCCCGCTGTGCGGCTGTGAAGTTGGCGGAAATTTTTTAAATCGTCTAATGTAACATCATACCCTGTAAGATATAAAAAGCAATATTGCAACATACACGCATGTCCTGCTGATAAAACAAACCGGTCGCGGTTTGGCCATTCAGGATCATGCGGATTATAATTCATCACTTTTGTCCACAGTACATCGCCAATCGCCGCAAGTCCCATCGGAGTTCCCGGATGACCTGAATTGGCCTTCTGTACTGCATCTGCTGATAAAACGCGAACTGTATTAATTCCTAATTGTTCAATTGATTCCATTTTTAAATTTTTATTATTTGATTATTTTTTGCTCAAAGTGTATGCCGTATAATGAAATTGGGTTACGAACAAAAGTAACAAGAAACATAGTCTTTTTGAAAAATTATATAATCTAAAATTTTCATTTTTAATATTTTAGAAATGATGAAGATTAGGAGCAATTTTTGCAGAAGGTTTTTATTTAAAGAAAAAAGATGGCAGATCAGTTCAAAATTGGCGATCATGTAAAATGGAATTCGGAAGCCGGCCATGTATCCGGAAAAATAATTAAAGTGCACACAAATGATTTTAAGTACAAAGGATATACGCATCACGCCAGTAAAGAAGATCCACAATATGAAATAAAGAGCGACAAAAGCGATCATATTGCCGCGCATAAAGGTTCGGCACTTACATTAATTAGTAAATAACAAAGGGTTTCATTTTAGAAAATAAAAATTTTTTTATGGAAGCAAAACACAATGAATCTACAGAATTAAGGCCTGAAGGCGGACGCTTAATGGACGCGCCCGTAGTACCGATGAACGTTCCGGAATTTATCAGGCAAATAAAAGATGAGCCTGCGTGGAAGAAAAGCGATCGTAACGCAATTACGATTTATAAAACTAACGGAATGAGAATCGTTTTGATCGCATTACATGAAGATGCTGTTATGGAAAAGCACACCACCAATGGAATCGTAAGTGTGCAGGTGTTGGATGGAGAAGTCACTTTTAACACAGAAGCAAATTCTATTGTTTTAAGAAAAGGAGAAATGATTGCCATGCATAGAAACGTTCCTCATAGCGTGGCTGCTACCAAAGAATCCGTTTTTTTATTGACCGTTGCAGATTTTTTGGGATAATTTTTCCAGGAACGAAATATTTTATACTTCTTATTACTAATGTGAAAGCGCCGGAAATCAAATGTGATTTCCGGCGCTTTCAGTAAACGAACAAATATGTTGCTTTTAGTTTTTCAGTAAATTAAAATGAATATCAGGATCCTTCTCCTCTTCCGTGGCAGTTCTTATATTTCTTTCCACTGCCACAGGGACAAGGATCATTGCGTCCAACTTTTGGCCCAACTCTTATCGGTTCCTGTTTTATATTTTCAGATGGATCAATGTATTCATTTTCCTGTGGAAGATAATCAGGGCCGGCTCCTGCACCTACAAATTCTTCTTTCCGCTGCCTCATTTTACTCATATCAGTTCTTCTCCTTCTTTCTTCCGTTATTCTTGTTGGCTGGTTTTGCTCAGCTGGAATTGTGCAATGAGCCAAAAAGCTTACAATGTCTTTATTCACCTGGTCGTCCATTTGTTTAAACGCACCAAAAGCTTCAATCTTATAAATTACCAGCGGATCTTTTTGTTCATAACCTGCAGTTTGTACGCTTTGTCTCAAATCGTCCATCGCACGCAGATGTTCTTTCCATGCATCATCAATCAAAGCAAGTGTGATGTTGCGTTCGAGCGCATTGGTCAGTTCAGCTCCATTTGTTTCAATGGTTTTATCAAGATTGGCAATTGCCTGCATTGCTTTTTTACCATCTGTAAAAGGAACGGCAACATTGATGATGTGAGCTCCTTGTTCTTTCCGGATGTTTTTAATCACCGGAAGGGTCTGTTGATTCATCAACAGGTTTTTATGATTGTAATGATCCTTGGCTTCATAATAAAGTTTGTTGGCCAATTCATTTAAATCTTCTTTTTCCAATTGTTCGGCAGTAATGGTAGTATCAATTCCAAAATTCATAATTACTGCAAGTTTAAATTCTTCGTAATTATTGATTTCTTTAAATGAATTAATGATTCCTTCTGCTACAGAGTAAAATGCATTATCCAGGTCAAGCGCCAGCCTTTCGCCAAACAAAGCGTGATTGCGTTTTCCATAAATAACCGTGCGCTGCTTATTCATTACGTCATCATATTCGAGCAACCTTTTCCGGATTCCAAAGTTGTTTTCTTCCACTTTCTTTTGCGCGCGTTCAATGCTTTTCGAAATCATATTGTGCTGGATCACTTCACCTTCTTTGTAACCCATCCTATCCATCAGCGAGGCGATTCTTTCGCTTCCAAACATGCGCATTAAATCGTCTTCCAGCGATACAAAAAATTTGGAAGAACCCGGATCTCCCTGCCTTCCCGCACGTCCACGTAACTGTCTGTCCACCCGGCGGCTTTCATGTCTTTCCGTACCAAGAATGGCCAGGCCACCTGCTTCCTTTACTCCGGGGCCGAGTTTAATATCCGTACCACGACCCGCCATGTTGGTAGCAATGGTAACCGCGCCAGCCAAACCGGCTTCGGCCACAACCTGCGCTTCTTTCGCATGTTGTTTTGCATTCAATACGTTGTGAGGAATTCCTTTTTGTTTCAACATCCTGCTCAGCAGTTCACTCACCTCAACAGAAGTAGTACCAACCAGGATCGGACGACCTTCACTCGTCATTTTTTCAATCTCTTCTATTACCGCTTTAAATTTTTCTCTTTTCGTTTTGAATACCAGATCCTGGTGATCATTTCGGATTACCGGTACATTCGTAGGAATAGACACTACATCCAGTTTGTAAATATCCCAGAATTCTGAGGCTTCTGTTTCTGCTGTACCAGTCATACCCGCAAGCTTGTGATACATTCTAAAATAATTCTGTAAGGTAATGGTAGCATAAGTTTGCGTTGCCGCCTCGATCTTTACATTTTCTTTCGCTTCAATAGCCTGGTGCAATCCGTCAGAATAACGCCGGCCTTCCATAATACGACCTGTTTGCTCATCCACAATTTTTACCTGGCCGTCGATCACAACATATTCCACATCATTTTCAAAAAGCGTATAGGCTTTTAATAACTGCTGAACAGTATGAATTCGTTCAGCTTTTATAGAATAATCGTTTAATAAAGTTTCTTTTTGCTCCAGTTTTTGCTCTGCAGTCAAATCGCTTTTTTCAATTTCTGCCAGCTTGACTCCCATATCGGGCATGATAAAGAATTCCGGATCTTCACCTGATTTTGTAATTAGTGCGATTCCTTTATCCGTCAGCTGAACCTGGTTGTTTTTTTCATCAATTACAAAATAAAGCTCATCATCCACGATGTGCATATTCTTTTGCTGTTCACCGAGGTAATAGTTTTCAGCCTTCTGCAGTTTTACCTTCATTCCCGGCTCACTCAAATATTTTATTAACGCGTTATTCTTTGGAAGCCCGCGATGTGAACGGTATAAAGCCAATCCGCCATCTTTCGGATCATCATTCCCTTCCGCAATTTTTTTCTTTGCTTCAATTAAAAATGCATTAGTAACTTTCTTTTGAGCTTCTACTATTTTTTCGACACGCGGTTTTAGCTGGTCAAATTCTTGCTGATCGCCCCGTGGAATTGGCCCGGAAATGATCAAAGGAGTTCTTGCATCATCAATTAAAACACTATCCACTTCATCCACCATTGCAAAATGATGTTTTCCCTGCACCATTTCTTCGGGAGTATGCACCATGTTATCGCGCAGGTAATCAAAACCGAATTCATTATTCGTTCCGTAAATAATATCGCTGCCGTAGGCTTTCCTTCGCTCCTCACTGTTTGGCTGATGTTTATCAATGCAATCTACCGTAAGCCCCAGCCATTCAAATAAAGTTCCATTCCATTCGCTGTCACGACGTGCGAGGTAATCATTCACGGTTACGATATGAACTCCGTGACCGGCAAGCGCATTCAGATAAGCAGGCAATGTCGAAACCAATGTTTTACCTTCACCTGTTGCCATTTCGGCAATTTTTCCCTGGTGCAATACGATACCGCCGATGAGCTGCACATCATAATGAACCATATTCCACGTAATCATCGTGCCACCAGCGATCCAGCTATTTTTATAAATCGCTTTATCGCCATTTATCGTAATATAATTTTTTGTTTGAGCAAATGTTTTGTCCAATTCTGTAGCCGTAGATTCCAGTTCTTTATTGTCTTTAAAACGGCGCGCTGTTTCTTTTACCACCGCAAAGGCTTCCGGTAAAATTTCTAGAAGGACTTCTTCCAGTTTTTTGTCGCGGTCTTTGCGCATCTCATCTATGTGACGATAAATGGCGTCGCGACCAGCGATATCCGAAGAATCCAGTTGTTCCGCTTCCACTTTTTGGGATTCGATCTGGTTGTCAATTTCTTTCAGATGTTCTTTTATGCGCTCCTTGAAAATCAGCGTTTTACCGCGCAATTCATCATTAGAAATCGTTTGATATTGCTCAAAAAAGGAATTGATTTGCCCCACGAGCGGCCTAATTTTTTTTACGTCTTTTTCGCTTTTATTACCACCAAATAATACTGAGAGAAGCCCGGCCATATATATTGTTATTTTTAAAAAAGATAAATGTTAGTTGTCAAATTTGATGCGGAAAAATTTTCGGAGCCAAAATGACAGGGTCGCAAAGTTACTACATTGTCGCTTTTTATATGAGTTTCAAGGCAATATTTTGGTTATTATAATCTTAAATGCAAATGCTGGTTTTTTGTTGATCGTTTGAAATAAAAAAGGCTGTCCGATTGCCAGAGCTTCCTTTAACCGACTTAATTTGTTATTCTTTTATAAATTTCAACCGCGTATAACGTTTCCTGTTAAATATTCTCATGAGAAAAATGTCGGGTTTGAGATTTGAAAGATTCCAATTGGCCATTATGATATTGTTACCGAATTCGGTTTCCTGATTGCCGCTGCCATATCGCAATACTTTCCCTGTTTTCCTTTGGCATTTGTACAGTTTTGGGGCTGACCAAAAAGGTAAAATCGTTCGTTTTCTGGATCGTCGGTTTGTAAGATTTGAACTTTTCTCTTTTTAAAAAACTACGCAACTCTCAAGCGGTAAAAAACTTCTTTTTATCGTTTTTTACCGCTTTTTTCTTTTACACCCGTTTGTTTTGCATTTTGATGTGCAATTTCCTTAGATTATGTGACATAGCGATTAAGGTAAATTCTGTTTTTACCTTTTTGATTCCTCTTAAATGAAATCTGCGAAAGCCCATGTTGTGTTTGATATCACCAAAACAACTTTCTATTTCTATGCTTCGTCGCTTTCTTAATTTTTTGCCTTGTTCTGAATGCAGATTTTCTCTTGCCTGGCTCTTATATCCTTCCAGTTTTTCATTCACCTTTATCGTTCTGTTTTTACCTTTCCCGGATTTGCAACATTTATCATAAAAAGCGCAACCATCACATGAGGTGCATTCGTATTCTTTCATCAAAGATTGATATCCGGTTCGCTGATGTGTCTGTTTATAACTTCGTTGACATATCAGTTGCTGATTATTTGGACAGGTGAATGTATCTGTTACTGCATCATAGCCAAAGTTATCTTTCTGGAATGGGTCATTTTTTTGACGCTGTTTCTGCTCCCCATGGAACATCGGAAACTTCATGTAATTGCCAATCTGTTTTTGTTGCAGCAGCTCATAATTTTGTTCCGTTCCAAAAATACTATCAGCAATTATATTGTCGGGTTGCATTGGTTGTTGCACTTCCATTTGTTCCAGGTGTTCGCTAAAACATGTAGCGTCATTTGTATTTTGATGAACACTTACGCCGGTGATAAACTGATCTTCACTTCCTGCCAGGACGTTGTAGGCCGGTAGGATCTCTACTTTATTTTTCATCATCATCGCGCTGGCATCCTTATCGGTTTTATTATAGCCGCTGCGTCTGCCAGAGGTATTAATCTGCGCTTCGTATTTTTTCAATTTGCTGGCAGCTTCTCTTATCTTTTTTTGCAGGCTTTCTGCCTTGCGTTTCAGCTTTTTATCTGTAACAGTTTTGATCGTTTCATTCAACTTTCCAACCTGTGTAGCTATTTCTTCGGAGCTAATAGCAGAAGCTTCTCCATGCTCCTCCAAATCACTGCTGCCATATTGTTTGTCCTCTGTAGCATTCAACTCATCAATCTGTTTAAACAACTCCCGACATTTTTGTGTTGTTGCCTCCTTGTAGCGTTCGGCGTTCTTTTTCCATACCATCTTATGCTGATTAGCGTCGGCTCTGAAAGTGCTGCCATCGCAGAAGTAGTTCTCCATCTTAATGTATTGATGCTCTACTAAAAACTCCAGCATCTCCCGAAAAAGTTCTTCAATAACTTCCTTTGCCTTGCTACTGCGGAAATTATTGATAGTGCGAAAGTCCGGACGGTTCATTCCACTGAGCCACATAAAGTTGATATCCTGACTTAAAGCTTTCGCTATTTTGCGACCGGTATAAATCTTTACGCTATAGCCATATAATAATATCTTGAGCAGCATTCGTGGATGATACGAACTGGTACCACCGCCCGCATAAAGATTAATTAATCCGCTGATATCGATTGAATCAACAACGGTATTCACCACTCGTACCAGGTGTTTGGAGTCAATCAGTTCATCAAAAGAGGGAGGTAATAAGAAATTTTGCCGCTGATTGTATTGCTTAAATACTACTGAAGTCTTTACTTTTGCCATGTGATTTTGAGTGCAAAACAAAATTACAACTCAGCCCTCTTCTTTCAAAAGAAAGGGCTGAACTTTTTGGTCAGCCCCAAGACTAAAAGGATTTGCGAAGAATGTGAATTTTATATCAGCGGGGGCTGACATCGCTTTAGGTTCCTCTTCCGGGCAAAAGAGATTAGAAATAATATTGAATATTCACTCTTAGCGTAACTTTTTTTCAATCTTTTCTTGTTTTTTAATAATTCTATATTACCTTCACGGCCTCTTATTAAAAATGACAAGGAATTTTTATCATACCACCTCTGTTCTTTCTCTCGCAATAGGGATTATTGCTACCATTATTATTACAACCCGTTAAGGGTTGCAAATATGTCATATTATCCATTGGGCTTTTAGCTTCTGTTTCAGAAAAAATCATTCTTCAAAAATCAATTTTAATATTAAAAAGCATATGCGTGTTTTAAAGTTTGGCGGCTCATCGGTAGCGAACGCCGGAAACATCAATAAGATTGTTTCTATCTTAAAAGAAAGAATCCAAAAAGAAAAATTAGTGGTGGTAGTGTCTGCTCTTGGCGGCATTACGGATACGCTCATTGATACCGTAACGCTTGCTTCTAAAGGCGATGAAACGTATAAGGACGAATTACACAAAATCGAAAGCCGCCATCTCGAAATGGTAAAAGAATTGATTCCGATTTCTCAGCAAAGCCGGCTGCTGAGCCTGGTAAAAAAGCATTGCAATGAGATCGAAGATATTTGCAACGGTGTATTTTTATTGCAGGAACTCACATCCCGTACCAGGGACCGTGTGATGAGTTATGGAGAGTTATTGTCTTCTCAAATTATATCTGCCAAATTTCAATCAGAAGGTTTTGAAAACAAATGGGTAGACGCAAGAAAAATCATCGTTACCAATTCTCATTATGAACACGCGGTGGTGGATTTTGAATTAACGAATGAAAAAATTCAAAATTATTTTTCTAATTCAGAAGAATCGTTTTTTCTTGTTCCCGGATTTATTGCAAGCGATACAAACGGCATCACTACTACACTGGGCAGGGGCGGTTCTGATTATACCGCTTCCATCATTGCTGCTGCTCTCGATGCAAGCGCGCTGGAGATATGGACCGATGTGAGTGGAATGATGACTGCCGATCCACGCCTCGTTTCCACTGCCAAAATTATTCCGCACATCCTCTATCGCGAGGCAATGGAACTTTCACATTTTGGCGCTAAAGTCGTTTATCCACCTACCATTCAGCCGGTAATGCGGAAAAATATTCCGGTTTGGGTGAAGAGCACTTTTGCACCCGAAGACTTCGGAACTTTAATTGAAAACAATACTTCTGTAAAAAATGACACCAGCATCCGCGGCATTTCCAGCATTAATAAAATCGCCTTGCTCAGCCTCGAAGGAAGTGGGATGGCGGGCATTCCGGGTTTTTCAAAAAGATTGTTTGAGACATTAGCAAACGAAGAAATAAACGTGATTCTTATTACGCAAAGTTCATCGGAACATTCCATCTGCGTAGCCATTGAAGAGGCATCTGCCGCTAAAGCAAAATTGGCTGTAGATAATGCTTTCGGCTTTGAAATTGAAAGGTTGAAAGTGGAGCCATTGTTCGTTGAAAATGATTTGGCAATCATCGCTTTGGTAGGTGATAAAATGAAAAGCCATCCGGGTGTAAGCGGAAAAATGTTTAGCGCCTTAGGAAGAAATGGCATCAACGTAAGAGCGATTTCACAAGGTTCATCAGAAAGAAATATTTCTGCTGTAATTGCTACCAAAGATGTGAAAAAAGCGGTGAATGTATTGCATGAGGAATTTTTTGAAACGACTTACAAACAGGTGAACTTATATATTGCCGGCGTTGGAAACGTAGGCTCACGGTTGATTTCACAGCTATTACAACAACATGAGTACCTGCAGAAAAACTTGCGTTTGTACATCAGGGTTGTAGGAATAGCCAACAGCAAAAAAATGCTTTTTAATGAAAAAGGAATAGATTTAAAAAACTGGAAAGAGCTTTTGCAAAACGGTGATGAAATGAATTTGGGTGAATTTGTAAAAACGATTCAGACAAAAAATCTGCGTAATTCTGTTTTTGTAGATGCAACAGCCAATGAAAATGTGGCAAGTCATTATGCCGAGATTTTGGAAAAAAGCGTTTCCATCGTAGCATGCAATAAAATTGCCGCTTCATCTTCATTTGATTATTATGAAAAATTAAAAAATCTTGCGCGTGAATCAAATGTTCATTTTCTTTTCGAAACCAATGTAGGCGCTGGTTTGCCTGTTATTGGCACATTGAATGATTTGTTATTAAGCGGTGATAAAATCAGTAAGATAGAGGCAGTTTTAAGTGGCACTTTGAATTTTGTATTCAACAATTATAATGGCACTGAGAGCTTCGCGAAGGTAGTACGGCAGGCACAGGATGAAGGTTATACAGAACCAGATCCGCGGTTGGATTTGAGTGGTGTGGATGTAGCGCGAAAAATTATGATCCTCGCCCGAGAATCAGGTGAAAAGATAGAGATGGCTGATATTACGAATGAGGCTTTTCTGCCAGTAGAATGCATGGAAGGATCAGTTGCAGATTTTTATCTGTGCATGGAAAAACATGAAGCACATTTTAAAAAGATTTTTGAAAAAGCAAACGAGGCCGGAAAGAAATTAAAATTTGTAGCTTCTTACGAAAACGGAAAAGCAAAAGTAGGTTTGCAGCAAATAGATCCGAACCACGACTTTTATCATCTTTATGGCAAAGACAATGTGGTGTTGTTGTACACCAATCGTTATACAGAACAGCCACTGGTGGTAAAAGGAGCAGGCGCGGGGGCGGAAGTAACTGCTTCAGGCGTTTTTGCCGATATAATCCGTGCAGTAAGAATATAAAAAAATAAAATGAAAGAAGTAAAAGTTTTGGCGCCTGCAACAATCGCCAACCTCGTTTGTGGATTTGATATTCTCGGTATGGCGATAAAATCACCTTATGATGAAATGACTTTATCATTATGTGATGAGCCGGGAATTTTTATCAAACATACGGACGAATATCAACTGCCGGAAGCGGCTGAAAAAAACGTGGCAGGCGTTTCTTTACAGGCATTGATGGATGATTATAAAAAACCGGTTGGATTCAATCTGACCATTCATAAAAATATAAAACCTGGCAGCGGCCTTGGTTCCAGCGCTGCAAGTGCGGCAGGAGCCGTTGTGGCAGCGAATCATTTATTGGGAAATATTTTTTCAAAAGAAGATTTGGTTCGCTTCGCAATGAATGGAGAAAAACTGGCCGGCGGTGTGAAACATGCGGATAATGTTTCACCCTGTATTTATGGTGGCGTTACTTTGATTCGTTCCATTTTTCCTTTGGATATCATTCCATTAAACTCTCCGGATTTGTTCGTCACCATTGTCCATCCGCAAATAGAAGTGCGCACTTCTGATTCGCGACAGATTTTAAGAAAAGAAGTGTTGTTAAAAGATGCGATAAAACAATGGGGAAATATTGGCGGACTCATAACGGGTTTTATGAAAAATGATTGTGAGTTAATCGGCCGTTCTTTGGAAGATGTAATTGTAGAACCGGTGCGAAGTATTCTTATTCCCGGCTTTAATGAAATGAAATCAAGATGTAAAAACGCCGGCGCTTTGGGTGGAGGTATTTCAGGTTCCGGTCCTTCCATTTTCATGTTGAGCGAAGAAGAAGAAACTGCATATAAAGTAGAAGAAACTATGAAAGAAATTTATGAAAAAATCGGTGTTGATTACAAAACTTATGTAACACACATTAACCAGGACGGTGTGAAGATTGTAGAATAAAAAGTGTGTGTAAATCCATGTAATCGGTAGCATTACATTGTTTTAATTCGTGTAAGTCCTGTCTAGTAAAAAAAATAAAATGAAATATTATAGCTTAAATAAAACCGCTCCTGTTGCAGATTTCAAAGAAGCAACTATACGAGGATTGGCGCCTGATAAAGGATTGTATTTCCCGGAAAGTATTCCAAAACAGGATAAGATTTTTTTTGAAGACATAAACAAATATGCTGATGAAGAAATTGCTTTTAAAATCATACAGCCATACATTGGTGATGCCATTCCTGAAAATGAATTAAAGAGAATTGTAGCGCAGACAATCAATTTTCAAATTCCTCTAAAGAAGGTTTCAGAAATTATTTATTCATTAGAATTATTTCACGGTCCTACACTTGCTTTCAAAGATATTGGCGCACGTTTTATGAGCCGCTGCCTTGGTTATTTTGTAAAAAATAATGATAAAAAAATTACCGTTTTGGTTGCTACTTCTGGCGACACCGGTGGCGCTGTTGCCAATGGCTTTTTTAATGTAGATGGGGTAGATGTAGTGATTTTATATCCTTCCGGAAAAGTGAGCAGCGTGCAGGAAAAGCAGTTGGTTACTTTAGGAAATAATGTACATGCGCTGGAGATCAACGGCAATTTTGATGATTGCCAGCAAATGGTAAAGCAGGCGTTTTCTGATAAAGCGTTGAATGAAAAGTTATTTCTCACATCTGCCAATTCTATTAATGTAGCGCGCTGGCTGCCCCAACAATTCTATTATCTCTTTGCCTGGAAACAATGGAATGATAAAAAAAATCTGCCGGTTATTTCTGTTCCCAGTGGAAATTTTGGAAATATTTGTGCAGGAGTCCTCGCACATATTTCAGGATTACCGGTAAAACATTTTATCGCTGCCTGCAATGCTAATAGAGTAGTCCCGGATTTTTTGCAAACCGAAAAGTATCAGCCGAAGAAAGCAGTAACAACGATATCAAACGCAATGGACGTAGGCAATCCAAGCAATTTTGTGAGAATACTGGAATTGTTTAATAATGAGGTTGCTGATTTAAAAAAAGTATTAAGCAGCGACAGTACTTCTGATGAAGAAACCGGAAAAACGATCAAAGAGGTTTTTGAAAAAGAAAATTACCTTTTAGATCCGCATGGAGCCGTTGCATACAGTGCTTTAGAAAATTATTTGAAACAACATCCCGAAGAAAAGGGATATATTTTAGAAACGGCGCATCCTGTGAAGTTCTACGATGTAGTAGAGCCGGTTATTGATCAAAAAATTGCCCTTCCTGAAAGTGTAGAATCTATCATGAATAAAGAAAAGGAAAGCATTTTAATGGAACCTGATTTTGAAAAACTGAAAGAATATTTATTGGAAAAAAATTGAACAATCATTCAGCAAACAAATAAATAATGCCGGTTTGTATTCATGGAAATAAATACAACTTTACTTTGATCATACTTTTAGCAAATGCTTTATCAGTAAAAGAATAAATAACAGGAATTCTTATTTTAAGCATGTTTTGAAGACATGTAAAATACCAGCTTACCTCCATTCATAATTTCTGAATGTGTGATGTATAAACGGTTCAGCGGCTTTCCATTTAGTTCTATCTTTTGAATGTAAACATTGTTATCTCCTTGATTTTTTGCTTCAATAGAAAATGTTTTTCCATTCTCCAAATGAAGTGTAGCAGTATTCACTGCGGGGCTTCCGATTTGATAAACATCAGAACCTGGAGCGACCGGATAAAACCCAATCGTACTGAAAATATACCATGCGCTCATTTGTCCGGTGTCATCATTTCCGCCTAAACCTGCGGGTCCTGTGTGATATTGATTTTTCAAAATCATTCGTACTGTTTCCTGGGTTTTCCACGGTTCATCTGTCCAGTTATACAAATAAGCGATGTGGTGTGAAGGCTCGTTTCCATGCACATATCCCCCAATGATTCCATCTCTTGTAATGTCTTCCGTTTCTGCGAAGAACTTATCGGGCAAATGCATGGTAAATAATGTATCGAGATAATGGGTAAACTTTTTCTTGCCGCCCATGAGTTGAACTAAAGAAGCCGGATCCTGCGGAACAAACAAAGAATAATTCCATGAATTTCCTTCAATGAATCCCTGTCCTGAAGTACTCAGCGGATCAAAATCTTTTTTCCAGGAACCATCGCTCAAACGGCCGCGCATGAACCCAACAGAAGGATCAAAAACATTTTTATAATTTCCCGAACGCTTGATAAATTCTTTATAAATATCCATTCTGTTCAGCTTCTTCGCCATCTGCGCAATTGCCCAATCATCATAAGCGTATTCCAATGTTGTAGAAGTGCCGGTTCCGTTCTTATCAACAGGAATGTATCCCATGTCTTCATACAATCCAATACCATCATAACTTCTGTGATGCGCTGTTGCCACACACGCATCCAAAGCTTTGTTAGCATCAAAAGGCGTATTGCCTTTTACAACTGCATCAGCAATTACTGCTACTGCATGATAACCCGTCATGCACCAGTTTTCATTTGCCGAATTAGACCAGATCGGCAACATGTGCATTACGCTTTGATCATAATGGGCAAGCATTGATTTGAGCATGTTACCGTTTCGTTTTGGCTGAATGATATTGAACAAAGGATGCAAAGCGCGATATGTATCCCAGAGTGAAAAAGTAGTGTAATTGGTAAAGCCTTTTGCTTTATGAACATTCTGATCCAAGCCTTTGTAGTCGCCGTTCTCATCCATATAAATTGTGGGATTGATAAACGCGTGATACATGGCTGTATAAAAATTTATTTTCTCTTCTTTATCTGCATCGATCACAATTTTATTTAGTTCTTTATTCCACTGCTCTTGTCCTTTTTCTTTTATTTTTTCAAAGTTCCAACCCGGAGCTTCAGCATGCATATTATTCAAAGCATTTTCCTGGCTTACAGGAGAAAGGGCAAATTTTACTTTGATTTTTTCTCCTTCATTTGTTTTAAAATTAAAGTACATGCGCAGTTGTCTTCCGGCAAGAGCAGGAAAATTTTTCCTTTGATCAAACTTTCCCCAAAAGCCACGATACGGCTCTCTTTTGCCAAAATCTTTACTGCCATATTCAATAAAAGGTTTTGAAAACCGCATGGCAAAATAAAGTGTTCTTGTTCTTGCCCAGCCGCTTGTTTCGCGATAGCCGGTGATCAATGAATCATTCACTACCCGAATGAATGTCCACACATTTTTATCCGGATAATTATAGATGCCGCTCATCAGATCGAGAATGATGTGAGCGCTGTCAGTTTTTGGAAACGTATATTGATGAAAACCAACACGGGCACTAGTTGTAAGCTCGGCAAGAATATTATAATCATCCAGTTTTACTTTATAATAATCCGCTGCGCTAACTTCTGTTTTATGAGAATACCTTGAACGAAAGCCGCTTTCGGGATTGTCTGCAGTTCCTGGATTCAATTGCAATTTTCCAACTGTTGGCATGATTAAAAAATCTCCGAGATCAGAATGACCGGTGCCGCTGAAATGTGTGTGACTGAATCCAACAATCGTTTTATCATCGTACTGATAACCGGCGCAGTAATTATAAACATCCGGGTTATAATGTCCATCGGTTTCGTAAGGAATTGTATCTGTATCAGGGCTCAATTGTACCATGCCAAAAGGAACCGTAGCTCCCGGAAATGTATGTCCCATGCGCTCTGTACCGATTATCGGGTTTACATATTGAGCCAGGTTTTCTATCTTTTGGCTTTCAGCAGAAGAGCTTAAAAGTATAATTAAAAAGAAAAGATATTGCCGCATAAATTTGAATGATAAATAAAATAATTATCGGTAAAAGTAGCTACTTGTTTTTTTTCTTTCGCAATTTTTTCAAATCGCTAAATGAAATATCAAAGGATTAAATTGCGCGGGATTTAAAAATTTTGTTTACTTCTTCTAAAACAGAAACATTTCTAAAAGCTCATTCATGCAAAAGATCTTCATTCCAATTTGTTTATTATTTTCATTTCTTACGGTTTCGGCCCAGCAAGTTTCTGAGTCAAATAATTTCTCAGATTATGTAAACCCTTTGATGGGCACCGACTCCAAACCAAGTCTTTCTAATGGCAACACTTTCCCGGCAATCGGCCTTCCATGGGGAATGAATCTGTGGACGCCACAAACCGGCAGAATGGGCGATGGTTGGGCTTATCAGTACAATGCTGATAAAATAAACGGATTTAAACAAACTCATCAACCGTCGCCATGGATGAATGATTATGGCGCTTTTGCCATCATGCCTGTTACCGGAAAAATTCGTTTTTCTGAAAAAGACAGAGCCAGCTGGTTTTCTCATAAAGCAGAAATTTCGAAGCCGTATTATTATAAAGTCTATCTCGCTGATGAAGATGTAACAACAGAAATTGCACCAACCGAAAGGGCAGCAAGTTTCCGATTTACCTTTCCAAAAGCAGACAGTTCTTCAGTGATCATTGATGCGCTGGATCGTGGCTCTTATATCAAAATAATTCCTGCTGAAAATAAGATAATTGGCTACACAACGCGCAACAGTGGCGGTGTCGCAAAGAACTTTAAAGATTATTTTGTGATCATTTTTGACCGGCCTTTTGATTATTCTTATACTTTTTTGGATAGCATTATTACAAAAAGTACGGAACAAAAATGCAATCATGCAGGCGCCATTATTGGCTTTACAAATACCCGTAAAGGCCAGGTGATTCATGCAAAAGTTGCTTCATCGTATATCAGTTTTGCTCAGGCAGAAATTAATTTAAAAGAAATCGGGAATCAGAATTTTGAAACTGTAAAGAATAATGCGAAAGCAGTTTGGGATAAAGTTTTAGGAAAAGTAAAAGTTTCCGGCGGCACTACAGATCAGCTGCGTACTTTTTATTCCTGCCTTTACAGAATGGTATTTTTTCCTTTGAAATTTTATGAAAAAAATGCGCAAGGGAAAGTTATACATTACAGTCCTTATACCGGTGAAGTGAAAGATGGATACATGTTTGGCGGCACAGGCTTTTGGGATACATTTCGTGCATTATATCCGTTTTTGAATTTGGTCTATCCATCTGTTGTAAAAGAAATGCAGGAAGGGTTGGTAAATGATTTTAAAGAAGGAGGGTTTTTACCGGAATGGTCCGCGCCGGGTTATAGAGATGTGATGGTTGGAAACAATTCTGCTTCCATTGTTGCCGAAGCATATCTAAAGGGCCTTCGCGGTTATGATGTTGAAACGTTGTACAAAGCGTTGGTTCATGGAGCAAATAATGAAGGGCCGCAGGGAACCGGCAGAACTGGATATAAATTTTATAATGAATTGGGATACGTTCCTTATAATGTGGGGATCAATGAAAATGCCGCACGTACTTTGGAATATGCTTATGATGATTATTGCATTTACCGTTTGGGAAAAGCGCTGGGCAAGCCTTCTTCAGAAATAGATATTTACAAGCAACGGGCAATGAATTACAAAAACCTGTTTGATAAATCACATCTTTTGATGCGCGGAAAAAATAAGGACGGCAGTTTTCAATCGCCTTTCAATCCTTTTAAATGGGGTGATGCATTTACTGAAGGCAACAGCTGGCATTACAGCTGGTCAGTGTTCCAGGACATCAATGGACTGATAGACCTGATGGGCGGAAAGAAAGATTTTGTTGCAATGCTCGATTCGGTTTTTGTAATGCCACCAATTTTTGATGATAGTTATTACGGCGGCGTTATTCATGAAATCCGTGAAATGCAGATAGCTGATATGGGCCAATATGCACATGGAAACCAGCCCATTCAGCACATGATCTATTTGTATGATTATGCAGGAGAACCGTGGAAAACACAGTATTGGGCACGGGAAACGATGAATAAATTATACAAAGCTACTCCCGACGGATATTGCGGCGATGAAGACAACGGACAAACGTCAGCGTGGTATGTTTTTTCTGCTTTGGGATTCTATCCTGTAACTCCGGCAAGTGTTGAATATGCGGCAGGAGCGCCATTGTTTAAACATGCAGAAATTGATTTTGATAATGGTAAAAAACTTTTTATCAATACTCCCAACAACAGTGCTTGCAGCCGTTTTGTTCAATCCGTGACTTATAACGGGACAGCATACACGAAAAATTATTTTAATCATTTTGACTTGCAAAATGGAGGAACAATAAATATTGAAATGTCGCCAAAACCTAATAAACAAAGAGGAATTGGAGAAAAGGATTTACCGTATTCTCTTTCCCGGAATGAAAAATAAAGTGAAATAAAATCCTGGAGATTGAAAGTTATTTTAGCGAAGATGAAAGATAAATCTGTGATATTTGTTTGTTGACTGAAAGACTCTAATCTTGCTTATTTCTCCCCCATCTCTACAACTCCGGCGTTGTTTTCCGGCACGCCTGATTCGATTATTTTTAGTGTATGATTGTAAAAAAATCTTGCGGTACGATCATCAGGATCTATTTCAAGAACATTTTTGAAAGCGCTATTCGCATCTGCGAATAACTTATTCAAATAAAAAGAAACGCCATCGTTAAAAACAGGAAGAGTAAGTGATTTTTTTTGTAATTCCATTTCATCATCACAGCTAAAACATTCATGAACATTGATGGAAGATTGCTTTCCTTTCAGCTGAACAAGCCCCAGGTTTCTCAAATCAAAATCGCCGGTATTTTCAATTTGACGGAGACTTGCATCGCTTAATAAGATGGAAGATTTATAATGTTTTGTAAGACTTTCAACCCGTGATGCGGTATTGACGGTGTCAGAAATAGTGCAGGCATCCATGCGATCATAATCGCCGGTAATGCCCATGATCAGCGGTCCGGTATGCATCCCGACGCCGATGTGAATTTCGGGTTTATTTTTTTCTTCCCTTATTTTATTAAAGTTCTGTATTTCTTTTTGGATGTCAATTGCTGCAAGAAGCGCATCAGCTGCACTCACCGGAAAAATCGCCATGATAGAATCACCAAGATATTGATTGATAAAGCCATTGTGCTTACGAATGATCGGACCCATTCGCGCGTTAAACAAACAAATGAACGCGAAAGTTTCTTCCGGTGTCATTAGTTCGGAAAGACTGGTATAGTTGCGAATATCTGTAAAAAGTACCGTTACAATTTTTTCTACCTGGTCGCCAAGTTTTACGTCCGTTATTAATTCATGGCCAAGAGATTTTATAAATTGATAAGGCACAAATTTTTCTGTTGCATCAAAGATCCTGCGCATTGCTGCTTCTTTTTCCTGCGCTTCGCGAATGCTTTTTTCATAGAGTAAAGAACTTTCAATTGCTGATGAAGATTGTAAAGCAAGCGTGGTCAACAATTTTAAAGAACCGGCAGTATATTTATCGGCTTCGTTATCCGCAAGGATGATAGCGCCCATGATGCGATGCTTTACCTTCAAGGCAGAATAAATCACGGATTTTATTTCAGGAGAAATAATTGCAGCATTTTGTAATGAAGAAATATCGCTAAGTATTTCCGACTGGCCGCTTAAAATAATATCAATCAACAGCGGCAATTCACTGTTTATTTTTTCTTCATCAAAAAATAATTCATCTTTTGACGCTTCCACTTTCAGGCGTTTTTTTTCTTCATCCCATAATACAACAACGCCGCTTTTTGATTTGATCACATGCGCTGCTTCGTCTAAAGTAATCTTCGAAATGTCTGCTGCACCAATGGTTTGAGCGAGCTTGTCTGAAAAATTAAAAATCAGGTTTATTTCCTGGTAAAGATTTAAAACCTCTGATCCTAATTTTTTTCTTTTAGATTCTTTGTTCAAAAGATGCCTTAAAAGGTCAGCGATAAAAGCGGATTTTTCATTTCCTTTTACAAACCCTGCCGTTTCATTCTCAAAGAAAACAGGATAATGAAATGGTAAAGACACGCTATAGCCTGTCTCTACACTATTTGACAAAATAATTTTTCCAACGTTGTCTTCCACACAAAATTCTGCGTTCAATTGATTGGCTAAAGAAGTAACGATGCCGATAGTTTCAGCATCCTTCGTTAAAATATTTTTTAAACTTATTTTAGCCATTCTTTTTTTTTGTTTTTATTCTTCAGAATAAAATTTATAAGCCAAGAATTTCTTTTGCTTTTTGCAGAATTACTTCCGGGTCAAAAGGTTTGGTCATATAAAGATCAGCCCCTACTTCCTGCCCTTTCTGCCGATCAAGCTCCTGCCCTTTTGCTGTGAGTAACACAATAAAAACATCATTTAATGCCAATTCTTTTTTTACTTTTCTGCATACTTCCATTCCATTCATTTTTGGCATCATCACATCAAGGAAAACCAATTGTGGACTTTCTGTTTTTATAATCTCATACGCTTCTTCTCCGTTTGAGGCGGAATAAAAATTCACGCCATCATCTTCCAGTTCTTCCAGCGTTTGTTCCAGCAACATCCTGATGTGCGCTTCATCATCTACAATCAAAAGTTTTTGTTCCATGTTTAGTTATTAGTTCGTAGTTTTTTTATTCGTTCTAAAGTTTTCCAATATTCTATTTCCGAAAGAAAATAAATTGCATTATTTGTTCATTTGCTGCAAAAGGGGATTTTCACAGTTTGAAATCCGGTTACTGATAAATAAAAAACAACACATTTTCCAATCCTTTTTCAAACCGCAGCGTCTGTACAATTTCCTGTTTGCCGGAGAAAACTGAATTTAAAATAATGATATCAGGCTGTGACGCAATCGCATTTTGCACCAGTTCTTTGCCGTCTGATTCCACTACCTGGTAACCTTTTGTTTGCAGAACATCTGTGAGAGACCGCACCGCTGCGCTGTCTTCGTCGACCACCATTACTTTTCTTTTAGATTTTCCCTGTTCCAAAAGGTTTCCCACTTCTGTAAAGAGTTGCGCAGTGTCAATTGGCTTGGTTAAATAACGGTCAACTCCAATCCGAAAACCTCTTGCTTTGTCCTGGACTATCGATAGAATAATGATCGGAATATCCATGGTCTGCGGATCATTTTTCAGAATGGCAGCCACATCAAAGCCATTCATTTCAGGCATCATTACGTCGAGAATGATCAGGTCAGGACGATTTTTGCGAATGCATTCCAGTGCCTGTTTGCCATTTGTTGCCTGTTCTATCAAATAACCGGCTTCGCTTAGTTCCTGTTCGAGCAATGACCGGATGGAATCATCATCATCCACTACAAGAATAGTAGACATTTTTCCATTCGATTTTAATTTTGAAAACACCATCTGCTCTTTCAGCTGTTTTACCAGTTCATCTAAATGAATCGGCTTCTGCTTTTTAATATTATTGTCAGAAGGAACAAAAGGAATAGCGAAAGAAAATGTGCTTCCTTTTCCAATTGTGCTTTCAACCCAGATTCGGCCACCATGATGCTCTACAATTTCTTTGCAAATCGGCAAGCCGAGGCCGGTTCCTTTTGGTTTATCAGTTAATGTATCACCACCAACTTGTTTAAATTGTTCGAACACAGCTCCGTAATCTTCAGGAGCAATTCCGATCCCGGTGTCAGAAACCTGCACAATTACTTCGTTGTCTTTTCGAGAAACCTGGCACGTAACATTTCCTTTTTCGGTAAATTTTACCGCGTTGGAAAAAAGATTAATGACTACCTGGATCAGTTTGTCCTCGTCTCCGATTATATCCGGAATATCGCTGTCAATTTTTTTGATCAGTTTAATTCCCTTCTGATCAAAAAGCGAAGTCGTTGCCAAAACAGCCCTTTCTACGACCTCTGGCAGCGATACGCTTTCCTGGTTCCATTCCATCCGACCGGCTTCGATTTTTGCCAGGTCAAGCACATCATTTATCAAATGAGTCAGTCTTTCTCCTTCCGAGATAACCACTTGTAAATTTTCGTTGATCTGTGCAATTGTTTTTCCTGTTTTCGGATCACTTTGATTTACTGCCGGGAATATTTTATCGTTCAAACGCTTGTTGATTATTTTTGCGAAGCCTAAAACTGAAGTCAGCGGCGTTCTTAATTCATGGCTCACAGTAGAAAGAAATGCGCTCTTGGCTTCATTCGCTTTTTCCGCAACTTTACTGGCTTTTTCGGCTTCCATCTTTGCCTGTTCCACGTCTTCAAAAAGCTGTGCATTGCGCAATGCAACGCCAACAGAAGAAGCGATCGTTGTCAATAATCTTTGATCATTTTCATTAAAACGATTTTCCTGCTCTGTACTTTGTACGCTCAATACGCCGACAATTTCATCTCCTTCGGGAATTGGAACTCCGAGGTAAGAAGAAGCAGGAGTTCCCATTTGTGAGATGCCCATTTCTTCATGTTTTATGGTCAAATCTTTATTGATGAGCAAAGGTTCTCCCGACATGATTATTTTGGAAGTGAGCCCATCGCCAATTTTTCGCGCAGGCATTATTTCTCCATACTGGTATGGGAAATAAATCATTTTTGTTTTTTTATTTAATAAAGCGAGATAAGCAATATTGGCTTTGAAAAGATCGCGCAGCTGATCGCCAACAAACTGGATCAGCTCAGAAGGATTTAATTGTGAGGCTAATGCCTTGCTTATATTATTTACTGTAGAAAGTTCTGATGCTCTTTGCTTTGCATCAGCAAGTAAACGCGTTGTTTCATCAAACAAACGTGCATTTTCCAAGGCAACACTCATGCTGTTTGTCAGGGTGGTTAATAAACGAAGATCAGAATCGTTAAAAGCATTTTCCCTGTCCACGTTTTGAAGGCTGACGGAGCCTTTTACCACATCGCCAACAATCATTGGAACAAAAATCACTGATTTAGGAGGCATTCCGACAGTTACCGTTACGCCTCCAAATTTCTTCGCTGTCTCAATGAAATCTTCGTTAATGTTAATGGCAGTTTTGGTGCTAATCAATTGTTTATTTATCCAATTTATCGGACGCGGTTCAGTGTGCAGGCGTATTCCTTTTTCAATCGCATATTGCCAATGCTCCAGACCGGTAGAATGATCAAAAGTGCGGATCACCAAAGTTTGTGTATCCGGAAATAAGTCGCACAACCTGTTGCCTACTAATTCATAAATTGCCGCCATGTTCATTTCTCTCACCAGGCCGTCCTGTACACTATTAATCACTGCAAGTTCAGCGGTGCGTTGTTCTGTTTCTTTTAATAAACGATTGGTTTCATCAAACAGCCTTGCATTTTCAAGCGCTACACTCATTGCAGAAACGACTGTTTGGAGCAATCTGACATCTGAATCACTAAAAGCATTTTCTTTCTCATAATTGCTAATGCTAACCATGCCGCGAGGTGTATTGGCTACCAGAATTGGGACAGCCATAAAAGATTTTTCGACCTGGGTGCCTGGCAAAATATAAGACCCAAGTTCTTTCATTCTTTCTTCCAATTTCTCGTTAATGATCAAAGTTTTACCCGTTTCATACACATGTTTTGACATCCCAGCGATTGTCGAAGGCTTTACTTCGATAATTTTCCCCTGGTCGCGCACATATGGGTAAAATACCTGGTTGGTTTCCGGAGAAAATAAGCGGATATCAATATCAAGTGTGTGCATCACATCGCTTAATTTATTTCCAACTAACTCATAGATAGCCTGCATATTCAATTCTTTCGCCAGCCCTTCCTGTACGCTGTTAATGACAGCCAGTTCTGAAGTACGTTGTTCAGTTTCTTTTAATAGGCGGGTAGTTTCATCAAACAGTCTTGCATTTTCCAATGCCACGCTCATACTATTTGCCAGCGTTTCTAAAAGGCGAACATCGGAAGCGCTAAAAGCATTTTCCCTGTCAATATTTTGCAAGCTTACGTATCGTTTTACTTTTTCGCCGATCAGTAAAGGCACAAATATGGCAGATTTCACACTTCCTGTATCTCCGATTACTTTGTTGCCAAACCATTTGAACGACTCCTCTATATTATTAATGACAATTTTTTGTTTTGTTTCTATAAGTTGTTTCCTTAGCTTGTCAAAGGGACGCGGATCGGGATAATAACGTTTTCCATTTTCAATGGTGAAATTGAAATGCTCTATCCCAGTAGTTTCATCAAAACTCCCGATAAGAACAACCTGTGCGTCAAATGCATCGCGGATCTTATTTCCAACCAAGTCATAAATAGACTGCATATCCAACTTGCTTACCAAACCTTCCTGGACGTTGTTAATTACGGCAAGTTCTGCTACCCGCGCACTTAATTCTCCGGTCCTTTCATGAATTGTTTTTTCAAGCTCCTTGTGTTTTTCTTTTAGTTGCCGTGTACGATATTTTAGGAATAAATAAATGAGCAGAACCGCAAGCATTGCATATAATAAATAAGCCCACCAGGTAGCATACCACGGAGCGAGAATGGTAAATGAATATACCGCTTCTTTGCTGAGCTTATTGTATATGTTTTTTGCCCTGACATGGAAAACATAATTTCCTGCTGATAGGTTGGTATATTCTTTATATGTATTTTTCCCCCAGTCGCTCCAGCCTTTTTCAAATCCTTCAAGCCATGTTTGATATTGGGTTTTGTCTTCCTCCTCAAAAAAAGGCGCAGCATATTCAAATCGAAGCGAATTGTTTTTAAATTTTATTTCCGGCGGCTTCGTGCCGGCAGTTTCATTTGGGTCCACCTCTTTTTGGGCAACAGCAATTTTCCGGATGAGCGTCTTGTAAGGCTGATCGTAATCTGCTTTTACGTTCTGATCGTATCGGACCAGCCGATTATCGGTTACAAACCACATAATGTTATTACTATCGGAAAACAGGTTACGTAAAGTTTCACCGGCAATGGGTAAAAGAGAGGTTGAATCAAGTTTATATCCGCCATTGGGTTGGGGAAGAGCAACGAATTTTGTGGTATGATTAATCTTATTTTCAACCAACCAAATTTTTCCATTGCTGTCCTGATAGGCAGTAAAATTGTGAAGGCCCAGAAATGTGGCCGGAAAGAATTGTTTTTTTTGAGGATCATAAGTGTAAGTAGCAGAATCTGCATTAAAATAAACCTGGTGGTCGATCTTGAACAAGCCACCGGCGTAGTTTTTCAATCCTTCGTCTTTTCCTAATTTTTCAATAATAGATTTTGAAAGGACCGGTTGGTTATGATCATCAAAAGAAAGGGTGATCCGGTATACGGATTCATTTTGCGCGCCTGCCCAGATATGGCCGTCATCTGTCTCGATAATAGAACCAATTTGGGTTGTTATTTCAGGGAAATAGCCAATATATTTCCAGCCGCTGATATTGCTTGCGTCTCTTACAAAAAGAGTAAGTCCAAAAGTGGTACCTGCGAATAAAAGATTGGGATATTTTTTTGAAATAAATAAATAATCGGTCTTCAGGCTGTCATTCCAGGAAGCATGGATGAGCAGCGGTTTGCCATCTTTTATCGTGTAAACTCCATTTCCTGTCACCAGCAGATTGCGGCCATCAGGCAAAAGGTGAAACACTTGCTCCAATGGCATCTGATCCATAAGCTGGAAGCCGGAAGTAACAGGATTAAAATGGAATAACCCATTGTTCGTTCCAACATACAAACTTCCGCCGGCAAGCCTATTTAGAGTAACAGGCGTGGAAGAAAGTCCCGACTGGGAGCCATATTGGGTAAAGGGCGAATTGACGGCTGCTTTGGCAACTCCGTTATCCATTGCAAACCACAGGTTCCCCATTTTGTCCTGCAAGAGATCAGATATTACATTACTCGATAAGCCCGTATTTTTATTGATAACGCCTGTTATTTTCCCATCATGATCCATCAATATTACGCCCTTTCCGAGAATGCATAATGCATAACCGCCCTTAACAGCAATGGCTTTGTATAAAATTGTTTTCTTGTTAAGGCTATCTGCTTGCGTAACGAATGGCTTGAAATTCTTACCGTCAAAAATATACATGCCGCGGGTGAAAGTTCCGATAAGATATCGTTTCGGATTCCCGGTAGAGTTATCATAAGGCAGCATAATTTGCATTCGGTCTTTCCCCAAAAATTCACTTCCCGGAATTAGAACGAGAGAATCGTTCATCATTTTCAAAAGCCCGATCCCTTGTTCATGTACATAAAGAGTTCCATCCAGAAAAAAACTGTACATAAAATGAGAAGCCGGTTCCCAGGATCTTGTTGTCCATTTGCCTGAGCCGTTTTTTGTAAACCGGAATAATCTTTCTCTCGCCTGGAAGTATATATCATTTCCCGCATCCTGAATAGACCATATGTCAAAAAAGTTTTGTTTCTCTTTCGGCAGGTATTGGAGCAGCGAATGTTCTATGGTTTTGCCCGTACTGTCGTTAGCTAAATACCCGAAATCTCCATAACCGCCATAATAAATAATTCCATTAGCATCCTTTTTCATGCACCTGGTAATCAGGGATGTTGCCGGCGAAGGAATCTGGTACCAGTTGACCCCATCATATTGTAAAATGGTAGAGGGATTATTTCCTTCGCTCTGGCCAAAATACATGATACCATTGTTGTCCTGCATCACAGACCAGTTTACCGCCGAGGCATTATAAACCGCAGGAGCATAATTGGTTACAAAAGGCATTCCTTTTTCTTTTCCGGTTTGCGCCATGCCCGCCGCGGAGGCACATAGAAAGAAAATTGTGAAAACAGTTTTGATACAAAATCGGTTAGTAAAAGCAACCAGATGCCGGTTCATAAATATTTATTGAACGGTGATAAATAGAAACGTGGAATTCAGTAGTTAAGCCAAATCTTTGATAGAATATTACCGGAGAGAAGAAGAATATAGAGGTAAATATAATAATAATCTTGGTGTAATGAAAGAAGCAACTTTTATTATTGTCATTTTATTGTAAAACAAAAAACAACAAATCGATTTATTGGATGTTCTGCTTTAAGGAAAATAAGAAATGGTATTATTTGTTTCTTTACTGTTTCCGAAAGATGTTCGCGGCTTGTCGTTTGTATATCACCGTTATTCTGAGTGATTACTTCTTATATTCTCTTTGATATAAGCAAGCAACAAATCTGAAATTTCCCTTTGTTCGTTTAAATCAGGATGCGACAGGCAGCCGCCATTGTAACTTTTTTCATACACATAATCATATAGGTTAGTATCTCCGTTTTTATGAAAATAATCAACGATTGAGGTGAGATAATTTTTTAATGCCGCTCTTAATTTTGCATCTGCCATCGGACTGGTCAATAAAATAATTTTGGCATCAGCATATTTGCTTCTTACTGTTTTTACAAAATCAACATAAGCCGTGCAAAAAGCAGTTGAATCCTGGATGCCATCATTTTGACCAAGACAAATCGTAACAATATCCGGAATATATTCATTGAAATTCCAGGCGATGGAATCGCCACCCATGTTTATTTTATCAAAAACCTGCGGCATCAGAATTTTCATGTTGCAACAACTGTGGATCATACCGATCCCTGAAACTGCGCTAATGTGCCATTGTGCATTTAAAGCACGTGCGGTAAGCGGGCCGTAACTCATGTAAGCATTGTGCTGATCGTACCACTCGCCTTTGCCACATGCTATTTCAGAAGCATCAGCGCCAAAACCACAGGTGATGGAATTGCCAATAAATTCCATTTTTAATTTTGGTTTTGAAGGAAGGGTTAATAATTTTTTGCAAACAATTCCTGCAAGTTCCAAATAACCATTTCCTGATTCTGTGTCTTTGCAAATCGTAATAGCGTGTACACCATTTTTTAATCCGTTTATAATAAATTCATTATTCAGATATTTTGTTTGCAAGCGAAAAGATTTATTGTCAATAATGATTTCTATATAGTTGTGAACATTGCCATAAAGCACTTCGTCATTCAGAAAAAATGAAAAAGCCTTTCCTTCAAATTTTGCTTTTACATATACTCCGGGCATCCAGAAGCGCGGTGCTGAGGGATTTGTATTTTGTATTCTTCCAACGTATTGAATCAAAGAATTGTCGGCGTTGTAAAAGCTTTTAGTGCTGGCTGTGCGAGATGAATTTTCAATAGAAATTGATATTTCCTTTTGTGCATAAAGCGCGTTTATTGAGAATAGAATTACGAGGAAACAAATTCCTTTTTTTACTGATTGCATAACACCTGAGGATAAAGTGAACAAATATTTCAGACAAAAGTTCTGACACCGACAGACGTATAGGATTTCCTAAATTCTTTCGGCGTGCTGTCTTTTTTCTTTTTAAAAATGCGGTTGAAATTAGACATGTTGTTGAAACCACATTTGTACGCAATTTCATTAATACTGTCCGTCGTTTCAATAAGCATTCGTGAAGCATGGCCAAGCCGGATATCATTTAACGTATCTACAAAAGTTTTCCCGGTTCTTAATTTGAAAAACCGGCTGAGAGAAACTTCCGTCATTCCGGCAATTTTTGCGGCATCGCTCAACGTAATATTTTGTCCGAAATTATTATTGATATGCTCCATGATCTTTTCAATTCTCCTGCTGTTGAAAGAGACAATTTCTTTGTTGAAAGAAGCGTCTGAAAGCGTCCGGAAATTTCTTGAAATAGAAAGGTCGTGGAGAATAGACATTAATTCGAGCACCGAATCGAAGCCATGTTTGTTTGTAAGACCAATGATACGCGGCATGATGAAAATTGCTGTTTCCCTCGAAAATAACACGCCTCTTGATGCCGTTTGAAAAAGTGTTTTTATGAAATTCAACTGGTTGCGTTGTAAAAACTTTTCATCAAAAAGGTCGCGGTGAAACTGGATGGTAATTTCCTGGATCTCTTTGCCTTTGCATTTATTGCTAAACCAGCCATGCTGCAGGTTTGAGCCAACAAGAACCAATTCAATATCCTGGATCTCTTCCACGTGATCGCCAATGACTCTTTTTGCGCCAGCTGCATTTTTTATAAAATTCAATTCTATTTCGTCATGAAAATGCAGTGGAAAATCAAATTCGGTTTTGGTACGCGAAAAGACAGAAAAGCAATCACTTTGAGTAAGCGGAGTTATTTCCCTCAGTAATTTGCAATTAATTTCACCATTCATGTAAGGAAAGTATTAATGCTGCTGTAAATAAAGTATTAATAAGATAGCCAAACTAAAATTATATAAAATATTGGTTTCATTGGTATTCAGCGTGTCTGTTTTTGCTGATAAAATAAAAAACTATAATTAAAAGATAAGAAAGCATTGGTTTAATGTTATAAATTCAAATAGTTTTGAGCCTAACGGAGAGGACAGGCAATTAATTCAGGCTAAAAAACGGCTTTCAGCAACAAATAAATAAGAGCGATTCTTATTTTCTTCAATTTAATTCTTCGACCGATGCATTCAAAAAACAGATCTTTTTTAAAATTACTCGTTGCTTCCGCGGTTTGTTTATGCACGCTACACCACTCATTTGCGCAACCGATACTTCAGCCGTGGGGAAATATTGCCGGAATAAGAATAGACGGCCAGCTGATGAAAATAGAAAGCAGTTTAATGGTTGTAAAAAAAGATGGTACTGTTCGTTTAACCGGCAAGGAAAGGCAGCGGCCGCATTTTGTCCGTGAAGGAAATCAGCAAATCGTTACTACCAATATTGACAGCCTTTATTTTAAAGAAACTGTGGAGGCCGTTGGGCAGAGCAGTGCAAATGTGAACATTAAAGTAACTTCAAAAGCAAATGAAGCGCTTCACGGAATTTATTTTTCTTTTTTGCTGGATGAAAAAGATTATCTGAACGGAAGCGCTAAGATTGATAATTTAAAACCTATACAATTATCGGGAAATGCTTTGATGCAATATTTTGAAAAGCCGGCAAAAACAGTTGACTTTATTTCTAAGAAACAGCAGCTAAAAGTTACTTTTTCTGAACCTGTTTCTGTTATGATTAAAGAGTATAAAAATAAAGACAGCAAGGGATTACACGTCTTTATTCCCATCGAAACCGGCGATATGAAAACAGGCGATTCTGTAGAAAAATCTTTTACAATAAATGTATCAGGAAGGATTGATAAGTCGCCCGTTCATCTCGCTTTAAACACTACCAAAGCCGAAAGAACATTTATTGGATTTGGTGGTAATTTCCGTCTGCAAAATCCAAAGACTGATCCACAGGTAATTGATTATTGCTTAAAGAATCTCGACGTACGATTTTCACGGGTGGAAATGCCGTGGCAACTTTGGCAACCGGAATTAAACGAAGATCCTGTTGCTGCCGCTAATACAGGAAAACTAAATCCGCATGTTCAGAAATCAATGGAAATGGCACAGAGGCTCTACAAAATGGGAATTCCCGTCATTCTTTCTGCCTGGAGTGCGCCTGCATGGGCAGTAGTTGGGACACCGAAATACGGTCCTGATTCAAATGGCGTTTGGGGAAATCCGTTAGATTCTACCAAAACGAGTGAAATCTACAAATCCATTGCTGATTATATTGAGTATCTGAAAGAAAAGTATAGTGTGGAAATCAGTTTGTTTTCCTTCAATGAATCGGACCTTGGAATTAACGTAAGGCAAACGGGAGAGCAGCACGATCAGTTAATAAAAGGCCTTGGAGCTTATTTTGTTTCGACAGGATTGAAAACAAAAATGTTACTTGGGGATAATTCCGATGCCACTACTTTTGACTTTATCAAACCTGCTTTAAATGATCCTGCCGCGCGTCCTTTTATTGGCGCTATTTCTTTTCATTCCTGGCGCGGATGGGATAAAGAAACGTTGCAGAAATGGGCAGATGCTGCTACCGAATTAAAGCGTCCGTTAATCGTAGCAGAAGGAAGCATCGATGCGCAGGCATGGGGATATCCTGCTATTTTCCAGGAGCCGGAATATGCACTGAATGAAATCAATTTATACACGAGACTTTTATCCATTTGTCAGCCAGAAGCCATTTTGCAATGGCAATTAACGGCAGATTATTCACCTCTTGCAGGAGGAGGAATTTTTGGAGATACTTCTAAGCTTCATCCAACACAACGATTCTGGAACCTGAAGCAATTTGCTTCTACCCCAAAAGGATTAAAGGCAATGCAACTGGATGGTAATGATGCGGATATTTCTGCTGCGGCCTTGGGGGATAAAGAAAAAAATATCTATGCAATTCATTTGGTAAATAATGGCGCCTCAAGAAAAGTGATTTTAACTGGCTTGCCGGCGCGAATAAAGACTTTCAAAGTTTTTATAACTGACAAAAACCATTCTATTAAAGAGGAGCATTCAATACCTGTCTCTCATGGAAAAGCTGAATTTATTTTACAAGAAACCAGCTTTACCTCGCTTTTTACCGATTGAACCTTTTAGCGTTGGATGCTGAAGGTTTTTCGCCAATGGTTGAAGATTCCAAAAGCGAAGCTGCGTCCTCATCAAGATAAACAGAACAGCCGGGATGATTTCTGAGGAAACTTGCAGGCAATTGATTTGAAATTTCACCGTCTAAAACGCCACGGGCAATTTCCGCTTTCTTCCTGCCGCTTATTAAAAGTATTACATGCTTTGCTTGCATAATATCTTTTATCCCAAGCGTGATCCCTCCGGAAAGCTTTTGCGGCTGGTTAAAATATTTTTGCCCAACCTGTTGCGTTACCGGATCAATTTCTGCTACATGGGCATTTAAAGCAGGATCAGTTCCCGGCTCATTCATACCAATATGGCCGTTCATCCCGAGTCCTAAAATCGCCAAATCAATTCCTTCATAAGTTTTAATAAAAAAAATGGCTTTGCTGGTTTCTTCCAATAGATCTTCTGCTCTGCCATCAAAGAAAATGATATTATCCTTTTGAATCTTCAACGGCTTCAGCAAGTCATTATCCAAATGAAATCTACAGCTTCCTTCATCGCTTCCATTCATTCCAACCCATTCATCAAGGCCGATAAAATGCCAGCCGGAAACATCGGTTTTGCTCTTTATAATCCTGTCGACCATTTCTTTATAAAGGCCTTTCGGCGAGTCTCCCGTTGCAGGACACAAAAGCGGTTCTGCAATCGGTTTCAGAATCTCCATCACTTCATCTGCCGCTTTTGCAGACATCGAACGATAATCCTTTTCTATAATAATCCTCATTATTCACTTTTCATGATGCTTTAAATTAATTACAATTCCAATTTCCCCCAACCTTCCCGATACTCTCTTTTTACAAATTGGTTGGCCGGTTCAAAATTAGTTATCCGCATATTGGCTCCATCCCATTTATAAGAAATATAGCGGCCAGGAGTTGAAATATCCTCTACTTCACCATAAACCGGATCGAGCCTTTTTGTTTTGACACGAATTCCAAAGCTTCTTAATAAAAGATTACCCATCAATACGGTTTCTGTAAGCGGCCCGGCATAATCTTCAATAGGAGAATCAACATAAGCTTTTTCGTGGCCTGGCATTGGAAGTGCAGCATTTCCCTTATAATCGTTATGATACCCGGCAATAGCAGCGTCCACCCATTGCCACCAGTGGCCATTTCCTGATCCTTCAACACGTGGGTATTTCTTCGCTACATCAATGTTATTATTTAATGAAAGTGGCAGCAATCTTGGATCACGTCCTCCCCAACCACAGGATATTTTCCCGTTCTTTCCAATGAACAAAGTTCCTCCTTCATAATCACCCAACTTAGGAACGCCAGCTAATGCATCATTCAGGTTTACATCCGCATCCAGCTCATCCGGGCGTTCCGGTAACATACCTCCATCCATCCAATAAAGCTTCAAATCTCCTCCATCCTTTCGTTTGAATGTGTAACGAAGCTTGCTGGAAGCAGGAATACTCATAGGATCATCAGCCTCCTTAAATACTCCCGTAAAAGCCGTACTGGCATCACACGTTACCTCAGTGGGATAACCAAGCCCTAACAATTTAAAAGCCGGCCCGATTATATGGCAACCCATGTCACCCAGAGCCCCGGTTCCAAACGGCCACCATCCCCGCCAATTAAAGGGAACAAGGTTTCCAATGTAATCAATTTGCGGAGCGGTGCCCAACCAAAGGTCCCAATTCAATTCTTTGGGAACAGGTGGCCTATCTGCTGGCCAGGGAATCCCTTGCGGCCAAACAGGGCGGTTAGTCCAATTATATACATGGGTAATATCGCCGATTAACTCCGCATCAAACCATTCTTTTAAGGTCCTCATTCCATCAAAGGAGGCTCCCTGGTTTCCCATTTGGGTTACTACTTTATATTTTTTGGCAGCTTCTGTCAGCACACGGGCTTCATATATATCGTGCGTCAATGGTTTTTGCAGGTATAAATGCTTATGCAATTTCATAGCATTAAGGCCTACAATTGCGTGATTATGATCAGGAATAGCCACAGAAACGGCATCAAAATTTTTATGCTCTTTATCGAACAATTCTCTCCAATCGTGATAAAATCCTGCACTTGGAAATTCTTTCCTGCGTGGGTCAGCCATGCGGTCGTCCACATCGCAAAGAAATGCAATGACTGCATTTTTTTTAGGTGCAAAAGCATAGTGCTCAATATCATTTTGTGCTTCACCACCACATCCGACACAGGCTATATATAATTTATCACTGGGAGCTACATGCTTTTTACCTCCTAAAACATGACTGGGTACAATAGAAAATACTGCTGCAGTTAAAGCCGAATCTTTTATAAAGTCGCGCCTGCCAATCAATTTTTTCATAACTATTTAAAATTTTATTTATTTGTAAAGAACGGCGTTATGTTAACTCAGGTAGCTTAAAAGGTGACATAATAAAACTTATTAGCTGGGAGGACCAAACCTAAATGTCTTTATTTTGATATTTCGGAACCATAATTTACCATCCTCTGTACCCTGGAAAGAAATATGGCCCTTTCTGAATGTTCCAAAATCCGGCCATTGATGAAACTTAGTTCGTGAGATAATTTTCCGCCAGTTGTTATCCCAAAATTGCGTATCAACTACTTTATGCCCGTTCTGAAAAAATTGTACATGCCCATTGTCAGCAATAATTTCATATTGGTTCCATTGAGGAGCCGGGTTTACCCATTCGGTATCTGCAGGAGCGAGGTCATAAAGTGCGCCTGCACGATGCATATTGATACGACTATCACTAATTTCACTATGGTTGGAAGTATAAAGGCACGACAAATCAGTAATCTGCATTTCCGGCCCCGTTTCATAAGTAGTTTTATACTGGGGAGATTCGTTTACATAAAACATAACACCACTGTTTGCACAGGGTTCCATTTTCCACTCCAATTTAAGATCGAAATTTTCATATTCAAGATCAGTTACCAGGTCGGCAAAATCCTTTTCAACTGATTTCCGATTTTTATTTAAAAAGATCATTCCATTCTGCACCTGCCAGGCTTTTCCGGGTTCGTTTTGCTGGAAAGAATGCCAGCCTTTTAAATCTTTTCCATTAAATAAAAGTTGCCATCCGTCTGATTTTTCTTTTGCAGTAAGTGTGTTTGCCGTTTGGCAAAAAGAAAAAAGAGGTGCAATACAAAAGAGCAGTAAGGAAAATGAGATTTTGGAAATCATGGATTGAAATTTCCATCTAAGGTAGTTACTTGGGTTTTAACTCTTTTTATTTTTTTTAACAAATATGCCGGCATCGGCTTTGGAAGGACGCGCAGCTATTTGCTGTTAACCAGTTACCATCTTTGACTCAAACAGGTATTTTAAACGAGTTTATTTCGGTTGTTATTCGGTCCTAAGAAGCGAATTACAACCGAATTACAACCGAATAAGAAGCGAATAAGAAACGATTTATATCATGGAGAGAATACTGGCACGGGCGTCGCTATTGCGGCCCAACCGTAAAAGAAGAAATAATGCGATTTTGTAATCTTTATCCGGCAACTTAAACGAAGCTTTATTCCTCATTTTTCAATTATTTTTTTCCTTCTTTGTAACAATTCTCAGCAACTTGCGACTTATCATACAAAATAATCACATTGCTAAAGCAGGAAGCGGAAAAGGAGTTTATAAAGCACATAAGCCAACATGAGTTGATGCTTTACAAAGTGTGCCGCGTTTATGCTTACAGCGATGCCGACAGGCAGGATCTTTTCCAGGAAATTGTCATCCAACTTTGGAAAGCCTATCCGAAGTTTAAAGGCGATTCGAAGATAAGTACGTGGCTTTACAGGGTGGCGCTTAATACCGCCATTTCAGGATTGAGGAAGAAAAAAAACCTGGTTACCTCGTTTGAGCCAACCTCTATACCCGAACCGGCAGGTGTATGTCATCAGGAACATTCCGAGGAAGAAAGATTCCAGCAGATGTATCAAGCGATTGAACAATTGAATGCAGTGGAAAAAGCAATTGTGATGCTATACATGGAAGACCGGACCTATTTGGAAATGGAAGAAATCTTGGGACTTAGCCAGGGGAACCTTAGAGTGAAAATGAACCGGATCAAAGAAAAATTGCGTCAGCTTACAAAAAATTATTAACCATGGAACTTGATGATCTTAAACAAACATGGAATCAAAACCAGTCAACAAAACCTTTAAATACTGATATTATGGAACTGATACAACACAAAAGCTATGGCCCTCTGGCAGCTTTAAAAAAAGCCTTTAGAAAACAAATCGTTCTGATGGCCATCATTCCGGCGTACTTTATAATGCTGAACGTTGATGATCTCCACGCTTTATCGAACAACGTAATTCTATGGAGTTACATTGCTTTTTGTCTCGGCGTAATTATTTTCTCTTACTACAATTACCGCCTTGTGAATAAAATGGAAGGCATGGACAATATGGTGAAAGTGAACCTGGAACAACAGGTAAATTTGTTGGAGAGAAGTATGAAATGGAAGAAAACAGGGTTGATGGCGGCGCTTCTATTCTTTATCCTGTTGATTGAAATAGTGCCTTATTTTCAACATTACCGCATGCTGGATAAGTGGCATTCTGTGCCTGCAGCAATAAGATACGTTGTCTATGCCGCACTATTTGTGCTTCAATATTTTGCCAACACATGGGTGAATGAAAGACGATATGGAAGACATCTGAAGTATTTAAAAGAACTGGTGAAGGAAATGCAATAAAGCGCCAACACGCTTAACCATAGCAGCAGTTTGCAATCATCAACAAATTCTCTTACTCCTCCTTGAACAGCAGCAGCTGATAGCCCATTTTTTATAGTGCCAGTAAACAAACAAATATTTATTTTTTGTATTTCTCCAATGTGCTTGTTTAAAATAACGATGCCATAAGCCTCTCGCTCAGCAGGAAGGTTCCACATTAAAAACTTGTAAATTATTTGTCAATGGTACCTATTTATTGAATTAAAATAATGTCAATATAGTATTAATAATTAATACCGCGTTTCATCCTGTAAATGCTTTTAAAATCGAGGGTATTCTCCTTAAATTGCTGGATTGGATATAAAAAAACACCTCGAAAAGATAAAAGAGTATTAAATTTATGTTATAAATTGAAATAGCTTTGGATTCTAAAGGTTATTCTTATGGGCGAAAGTTTTCAGGAAAAGTTGCAAATTGGAATTAGTGCGTTTTTTCTGCTACTCGATTTGTTTCCCAGGAATAAATAGCAGCTGGGTTTGTTAGGGACGAAAACTTAATTGCAAGCCTGTAATATGTTTATCAATAAGATCACAACAAAGTAATTATTTGGGACATTAGATAAAAACAAAAAAATCTTTTCGAAATAATAAATGTAATCGTTTACATTTATGAAAAAATTGCTACTTTAGGTGTGTCAATTATTTTGAAATGATAGTTGAATGAAAAGATAGACCTGAGAAATGATGAGAACCTTAATGACGGCTGTTTCCAGTAATAAATGTTTTACGATGTATTGTTGTTTTTTTTTCGAAGGGTGATTTAAAAAAATAAAATGCGAACCACCGATTCAGAAGACTGGTAAACCTTAAACAAATTTTGTGGCTTTGACTGAAAACAGGCGGCACAAACCAGTTCTTATGAAATAAAGACCGACAATTAGATTTTAATAAAATATTCATTTGTATAATTTTCTAAATCTTTAAATCAAAACTTCTGTTATGAAGAAATATTTCAATAAAAAGCTGCTAATACTTACAATTAGTATTTTTTCTTTTACAACACTGTTTGCGCAGAGTAGAACAATTTCAGGATTGGTCACCGATGAGGATGGAAGTCCATTAGTCGGAGCTACAGTAACGGTAAAAAATACCAACATTTCTGTTGCAACGGATGGTCAGGGAAAGTTTTCCCTGAGCGTTCCACGAGACAACAATGGATTAGTTGTTTCCTTTGTTGGCATGGAAACGCAACAAATAACTATTGGCGCCAGGAGCGTTTTTAACGTGAAGTTGCGATCAAGTAATAATAGCTTAAGTGACGTAGTAGTGGTAGGGTATGGTAAAATGAAGAAGTCGGATATGAGTAGTGCGGTTGAAACTATTTCTTCCAAAGATTTAAATAAAACTGTAAACGTTACGCTTGATGATGCACTGCAGGGAAAGGCAGCGAATGTGTATGTTTCAAGTCCAAGCGGCGCCCCAGGGTCTGGCTCTACAGTTATCATCAGGGGTATTAGTACCATAACCGGTAATTACCAACCCTTGTATGTAATAGATGGCGTACAGATAAGGCCGAGTGTTCCTACAGGCGGTCAGTATAATGTGGCCAGCGGTGAATCCAACGAGCTTGCAGGAATCAATCCGGATGATATAGCTGATATAAGTATCCTCAAAGGACCCGCCGCTACTTCTATTTATGGTGCTGCCGGCGCCAATGGGGTTGTAATGATCACTACCAAACAAGGTAAAGCGGGGAATACAAAAGTTAATTTTTCTACCTCACAAACCTTTCAGCAACGTCCAAAAGAATTGCCGGTAATGAACCTGCAACAATATGCAATATATGTTGGCAAGCTGCAAAAATATGGCTTGGTTGGTGTAGAACCTCCTGAGTTGGGAGATCCCACCCTGCTCGGTGGTGGAACTGACTGGCAAAAGGCTTTATTCAACCCTACTTTGATGCAAAAATATTCACTTTCATTAAGTGGGGGCAACGAAAAAACTAATTTTTATTTATCGGGCGATTATCTGACACAGGATGGGGTAGCAGCCGGTTCAGGTTTCAAAAGAGGATCAATCAGGTTAAATCTTGCGAACCAGGCTACAAAGTGGCTGAAATTTGGCACCAACCTCAGTTCTTTTGGTACGAATGAAAAAGTAAACACTTTTCAGGCCCGGATCGTGAACCTGGCATTGTCTCAAAACCCGACTATCCCTGTAAAAAATCCCGATGGCACCTATGGTGGCCCGGCAAACGCAGCGCAGGCGCAATACGCGGTTACTAACCCGGTAGCGATAGCGAATCTCAATAATAATTATAATACTTCATTTGGCTTAATTGGTGGACTAAATATGGATGTTTCACCCATTACCGGTTTAGTGTGGCATACCGAATTGAATGGAAATTATACTTTTAATAATAATTTTCAATTCAACCCTTTTTATACGCTCGGTAAATATTATCAAAGCGCTCCCACATCCGGAAGCCGCGCCAGCAGTAATAATTATTGGCTTTCTTTCAACACAAGAGTACAGTATGATTTTAACATTGAGAAGCATAAAATTTCTGTAATGGCAGGGCATGAAGCAACCTATTATGCTTACCAGGGATTAAGCGCCTCCGGTAAAAATTATTCCACCACTTCCGTTCAGGAGCTTAGTGTAGCAGATCCTTTATCCAGTCCGGGAACAAGTTATCGAGGTGATGGTTCCGGAGAATCTTATTTTGGCAGGCTCAACTATTCTTATAACGACAAGTATATAGCGCAGTTTGTAATAAGAAGAGATGGTAGTTCTAACTTCGGGCCTAATAATAAATTCGGGATATTTCCTGCGGCATCTGTTGCCTGGAAAATATCTGATGAAAAATTTATGCGCAGTGTTACGTTCATCAATGACCTGAAGCTGAGAGCAGAGTATGGAATATCCGGAAATGCAGGACCAGGCGGCGCCATTTATTCAAACTTATATGCCAGCCCGACCGTATGGGGTACAGGATTTCTTCCTGCCAACTTTCCGAATCCGGATTTAAAATGGGAACAGGATAAATCTAAAAATATTGGACTGGATCTGCACATGTTTAATTTCAGGGTAGAAGTAATAGCGGATGCTTATTTGAAACAAATATCCAACCTGATACTGCCGGCAACTGGTCCGGAGTTTATGGGTGGATACGTTAGTGGTGGTTATGGCGGACAATTAAGCTGGCCGCAGAGAAACTATGGAAGCATGGAGAACAGGGGAATAGGTGTAACCGTAAACACCGTAAATATTTCACATAAAGACTTTCAATGGAGAACCGGAGTTAATTTCTCGATCGATAAAAATAAGGTGTTAAAGGTCGTTAGTCCGATAAATATTCAATATTATGATCAGACGAATAACAGGCAGGCTCAGTTTCTGACTGAAGAAGGGCAACCTATTAGTATGATCACCGGTTATATTGCTGAAGGGCTTTTCCAAAATTATAAAGATATTACAGGACATGCGATACAAACAGGCAGTGCCGGAAGCCAGCTGATTGTAAATCCTACAAGTGGTTCCTGGGTTGGCGACATTAAATATAAAGACATGAATGGTGATGGCTTTATAGATCAGAAGGACAGAACTATTATTGGCAACCCATGGCCTAAGTTTACTTATAATTTTACAAATACATTTAGTTATAAGGGGTTTGAACTGAATTTGTTTTTCACAGGTGTTTATGGCAATCAGATATTGAATCTAACAAGATATCAATATGAAACAATGCCACAAGGGACTGGTCCTTATAACAACCATTTCCAGGGAGCTACCAATTTTGCGCAACCGAGCAGTGTTAACCCTGCAGATGCCGAAACAGCAGTACTTACCAATCCTGGTTTTAATATACCAAATGCTTTTGTTGACGCCAATGGTAACAACAGAATTTCGCAGTGGAATGTTGAAAATGGATCTTATCTAAAACTGAAAAATGCCCGCATAAGCTATAGAGTTCCGGAAAAATATCTTTCCAAAACTCATATTTTAAGAGGTGTTTTGGCAACGTTCCAGGTTCAAAACGCCTTCACCATTACAAAATATACAGGATATGACCCCGAAGTAGGCATGTATAATTACGGAGGCCTTAACCTGGCAGGGATGGATGAGGGAAGATATCCTCCTTCAAGATCCTATACCATTAGCCTTGCTTTGGATTTCTGATAAATTAACTATAAAAAAAATTCTAATAATGAGAAAGAATATAACCGTCATAACAATATTAATGCTTGGGATGTTTGTTATGCAATCGTGTAAGAAAGACTATTTGAACCGGCCACCCCTGGCTTCGCCTACAGCAGGTACCTTTTATCGAAGTGATGCGGATATTCTGAATGGCACCGGCCCTCTTTACAATGTCGCTTGGGGAGGGTATAATGGAACTTCACTACAATATATAGGAGATATCATGGGGGGTAACAGCACCACAGATAATTATAACGGAAGAGCGTCCTATCTTAGTTTTACTGTTACTTCCAGTGATCCGAGCGGTGCGTTGCAAAGCGCTTACCAGTCACTTTGGTCTGTGGTTGCTAATGCCAATGTCGTAGCATATAATATAAAAAATGCAGCACCCGGCGCCAGCGAGTCTGCAAAAAACTCCGGCCTTGCTGAGTGTTATTTTATGCGTGCTGCAGCTTACTATTACCTGGCATTGGATTGGGGAGCGGTTCCTATTATTTATAACAACACTCAGCAGTTAGGTGATACCTCTATCCGTAGGAACGACCTGGCTGATGTTTGGAAATTTATTATTTCTGATCTTAGCTGGTCTATGAACCATCTGAATCCCACACCACTTCAACCTGCTCGCATTACCAAATGGAGCGCAGAAGGGATGTTGGGCAGGGCTTACCTGGTCAGATCCGGTCTGGGGCAATCTGGTGGCCAACGGAAGCAGTCAGATCTTGATAGCGCCAAGTATTATTTAGGGGATGTTTGCAATAATAGTGGACTAATATTAGATCCGAGTTATTATGATCTTTTTACAAGTTCCGCTTTTAGTGGTACTAAGGTACCTCCTGAATGCCTGTTTGGGCTGCTTTGGGTACCTACCGGTAACTGGCAAGCTCAAAACCATATGCAAGCTAATCTGGCCTATGATTCAAAAATTACTCAAACGGGTGATGGTTGGGGTGGGGCTTTTGGAGCTTCCCCGAGTTTAATACAATATTATGTTGACCCGGCAAATGCCGATGATTCTGTACGCAGAAAGGCAACGTTATTTATGCCCAACTCATTTTACCCTGATATAAATACTGCCAACGGTGGTTGGTGGGTAGATACTGCCTTGTTCAATACTGCCACGAACTCGGTAACCGGACTTCACATAACTTCTCCGGTAACCTCAGGTGCCTATTACGGTAATAACCATCCGTACGTGAAAAAGTATGTGATTGGTTCTCCTGCTGATAATGGCGGGCTTGGTAGTTCCCAAAATGAAAATATTGGTACATACATTTTCCGTCTTGCTGAAGTTTACCTGGATTACGCCGACGCTATTCTGGGCAATAGTACATCTACCTCTGATGCAGAAGCATTGAAATATTATAATGCCGTAAGAATTCGTGCAGGCATTACGCCGAGAACTTCAATCACTTATGCTGATCTGATGTTGGAAAGGAAGATAGAGTTCGCTTTTGAAGGAAAAGCATGGTATGATTGGAAGACGTGGTATTATTTTGATCCGACTGCTGCCATGCAATATTTCAATACTCAAAACAGAGGTGTTTATAATCTGACTTACAATGGAGGAAATTGGTTCGTTACTTATCTCGATGACGCAAACAATCCTGCTACTGTGGGGCCCCGCTATTATACCATTACACCTGCCACTGCGGATCTTCCTTATCCGGAAGTTGAATTGCTGGTAGCGCATAACTTAACCTTGTCGCCTGTCCCTTTTGACTTTAGTAAATTAAATTATTGAGAACGATCTTAAATAAAATTTTATGAGAAAATTATTAGTTTTTTCAATTCTTGCAGTAACAGTTTTATTTTCCTGTAAGAAAAATGACGGAGGTTCTGGAAATCCCATGATAACGCAAGTAAGAGTGGTAGATTCTACTAAACGGGACAGTACGTTTACAAAGGCGATACCAGGCACATTAATAGTAATTCAGGGAAGCAATCTTAGTGGGCTGCGGCAAGTGGTATTTAATGATACAGTGGCGTATTTTAATCCTGCCTATGCTACTGATAAAAATATCATTGTTACCATTCCGGCAACAGCGCAAACAACTGCCACTGATCCTAAGGTGCCCAGTGTTATTAAGGTAATTACCAGTCATGGAACAGCTACCTATTCTTTTCAGTTATATCTCCCTCCACCGGTTATAAATTCTATTACTTTTGATAATACCGGATCAGTTGTATATATTAATGGCTCTAATTTCCAAGGGTTGAAAAAAATAACCTTTCCTGTATCCGGAAGTGATACCGCTCTTTCCTATACTGTAAATAAAACGTTTACACAAATAGCGGCTGAAATTCCACCAGGAAGCCCTTTTAAAGATTCTCTTCGTGTCTATTGCACCTTTGGAACGGGCGCTTTCTCTTATCCCCCTCCGATGACGATTACTTCAGTCTCCAATGAAAATGCCGCAGGTGGTAATATCATAACTGTAAACGGAACTAATTTTGTTGGTATAGATCAGGTCATTTTTCCTGGAAATATTCCTGGAACCAACTTGCAAGTTAATAGTGTAACTCAGTTGACTGTCCAGGTTCCTTCAGGCATTACTACCTCTGACTCACTCAGACTATCATCTAGCGTATTAGGACGTGCGACCTCACCTCAGCTTTATGCATCTTATATTACACATCCTTCTCCCGGCTATCTCAGCAATTTTGATGACCAGTGGGCAACCGATAATACTGGCTTTGTCGGTTGGACAGGTGGCTATGCGGATGCTGCTGCGACAGCTACTAATTATCCCGGTGGAACGGGCGGTTCCGCTATATTACTACAGTCAAGTCCGATGTCTGCAAATGCAGGCCCTACTTCACAGGGAAATCCAGGACTTCTGCAACTGAATGATGTTCCCTGGGTTTCTGACAAAAGCCTCTCAATCAGCAATTATTCCCTGAAATTTGAATTGTATGTGAAAACGCCATGGAGCGCCGGATCCTTATGGATTTCTGTAGGCGATTGGTATGGATGGAGTTCTTTTACTGCAAGATATGCACCCTGGGAAACAGCTCCTGGTAATAAATATCAGCCTAACGGATGGGTAACAGTGACTATACCGCTCACGCAATTTATTTCCGGTAATCAATTTTGGCAAACAAGCTGGAATTCGTCAGGAAATCCTGCAAGCAAGTTTTCAGATTATCCGACAACAGGTATTGCTTTCATGATTGCAAATGACAAAGCATCGGTTGTTCCTGCAAAAAGTATCAACCTGGCAATTGATAATGTTCGTATTGTGAAAGGACAATAAGCAGGTATTTTGCAACCGTAAAATGGAAATAAAAGTAACGAATTGTGAAGGGTGCATTATAGTTGAATAATGCACCCTTTTTTGTTTACGGATATTGAATAGAAAGAATCGGAAGTATAAAAGGATGTAAAGAAATCCCGTTCATTTTATGAAGAATCTTACTTTATCTATAATTATTTTATTCTGGATTTCATCATGCACTTCACCTCCGAAAAAGGAAGGTTTATTTTTTAGCTTTCTTCCATCTTCAGAAACCGGTATTGATTTTAAAAATACAATCGTAGAGAATGATTCGACGAACATGTTTGTGAATGAATATACATATATGGGAGGCGGAGTTGGTGTTGGCGATTTCAATAACGACGGTTTGGAGGATATTTTTTTTGCAGGCAGCCAGGGAAGCTCCAAACTTTATATCAACAAAGGTGATTTTCATTTTGAAGATATTACGGTAAAGGCAGGTGTATCAACGGATTCATGGTGTACAGGTGTAAGTATTGTCGATATCAACAATGATGGATGGCCTGATATTTATGTTTGTGTATCCGGAAAAGTAGCCGGCTCCAAAAGAAAAAACCTGTTGTTCATCAATCAACATAACTTAACTTTTAAAGAAGAAGCGGCGGAGTATGGATTGGCAGATACTTCTTACTCTACGCAGGCAGTTTTTTTTGATTATGATAAAGATGGAAAGCTGGATATGTACCTGCTCAATCATACACTGAATGACAGCCGGCCTAATGATATCCGGGAAAACCAGGTGGACAGCAATTCGGTAGCTGGAGATAAGTTATATCATAACGAAGGTAATCGGCCAGGTACGAATCATCCGGTATTTAAAGATGTATCAAAACAGGCGGGGATAATAGAAGATGGCAATGGACTGGGTGTAGTGGTTAGTGACTTTAACGGCGATGGTTATCCGGATATTTACGTTTCAAACGATTATATAAGGAACGATGTTTTATGGCTGAATAATAAAAACGGATCTTTTAGCAATTGCATTTCTTCAGCAATCAAACATCAGAGTTATTCAAGTATGGGCACTGATGTGGCGGATATTAATAATGATGATCTTTCTGATATAATCACTCTGGATATGCAGCCGGAAACGAATGAGCGTAAAAAGGAAATGTATTCGTTTTTAACCAATCAACGTCGACAAATTGAAATGAATAAAGGTTATCAACCTGAATATATTCATAACATGCTCCAGATAAACAATGGCACAAGAAAGATCAATAACCGGAACGAGCCGTTTTTTAGTGAAGTAGCAGAGATGGCAGGAATAGCTGAAACAGATTGGAGCTGGAGCGTTTTAATTGCAGATCTTGATAATGACGGATGGAAAGACATTCACATTACCAACGGATTAGGAAGAGATCCTACTAATATTGATTTCCTGCAATACAGGCATAATACTGTTGTCCAAAGTGGTATTCCAGAAAATGATCCGCGTCAACAAAAAATTCTTAGGGACCAGCTTACCGCTTTAGGCAGTTTATCTCTTCCTAACTATTTGTATATTAATAAAGGAGGACTTTCTTTTGAGGACGTTTCTCAGAAGGTAGGAATAGATCAAAAATCAATTTCAAACGGCGCCGTTTATGCCGATCTTGATAATGATGGCGATCTTGATATTATTACCAACAATATCAACGAGAAAGCGTTTGTTATGAGGAATGATCTTAACAACAGCGCCGACTCTGGAAAAAGAAATAATTACCTCACCATAAAATTACATGGTGATACGCTTAATAAAGATGGTATTGGTACAGTTGCGTATGCTTTCTGCAAAGGACTGCAGCAAATGGTGGAACAATACCCGGTGAAGGGATACCTATCGAGTGTAGATAACCGGCTACATTTTGGACTTGGAAAGGAAACTCCTGATTCGTTAAAGATTGTTTGGGCCGATGGCAAAGTGCAGGTAATACTACATCCTCCGGTAAATAAAATTCTTCAAGTTAATTATAAAGATGCCGATGCTGAATACATCAAAGCTGAACCCATTACTGATTCATTTTTCAACGAAGTAACAGAAAAAATAAAAACGGATTACCAGCATAAAGAAACTTTCTTTTTTGATTATTCATTTCAGCCATTATTGCCACAAAAGTTTTCGCAGGAAGGACCATTTATAAGTACGGGAGATATTAATGGAGATGGGCTTGAAGACTTTTTTATAGGAGGCGCTTTTAAACAATCGGGGAAGGTTTTTTTGCAAAAGAAAGACGGTACTTTCAGTAGCAAGGATTTGGTAACAGGCACAAAAAATGAAGAAGACATGCAAAGTGTCTTTTTCGATGCCAATGGAGATGGTTTTCCCGACCTTCTTATTGCAGAAGGAAGCACTGAATTTGATGTGAATTCTTCTTTTTACCGGCCACGCTTATATCTCAATGATGGTAAAGGCAATTTTCATTTAGACGATACCGCCTTTTCAACACTTGTGCGGACACCGGCTAAAAGCATTGCGGTAGCAGACATGGATGGAGATGGAGATCTGGATGTTTTTATTGGAGGAAGGGTTTCATTAGGCACTTATCCTGTGCCGCCCAGAAGCTACATACTTCGAAATGATCACGGAAAATTTATTGATGTAACCAGTTCGGTTTGTCCCGCGCTTGAAGATGCAGGGCTGATAAATTCAGCGGTTTGGGTTGATATTGACAATGACAAAAAGCCCGATCTCATTATTGCCGGAGATTGGATGCCTATCCGTATTTTTAAAAATAACGGCAAAACTTTAACTGAAATAACAAATCAAAGCGGGTTCGGTGAATTTCCGGGGCTTTGGAGAAGTCTTGCTGTTGCCGATGTTGACGGCGATGGCAAACCGGATATCGTAGCAGGAAATATCGGCCTAAACAATCCCTTTCATATAACAGCACAGCAACCCGCTGAGTTGATTGCAAAAGATTTTGATGGTAATGGCGCCGTGGAAAATGTACTGTGTTATTATATCAAAGATAATAATGGCAAGTACCAGTTATCGCCAGGAATATCAAGAGATGAATGGGCAATACAAATGCCTTCGATAAGAAAGAGATACGAACTAAACAGCTTGTATGCTAAAGCGACTATGGATGAAATATTTACCAAAGAAATGATGGACAATGCGTTGGTGCTCAAATGTAGTGAAGCAAGAAGCGGATACTTCAAGAATGAGGGTAATGGTAAATTTACTTTTCATCCTTTTCCTTTAGTAGCGCAGGAAGCGCCGGTTAACGCTATTGTTTGCACTGATGTAAATGGAGATGGTTACGCTGATCTTATTCTTGCAGGCAATGAATACCAGGCTTCCGTAATGACCGGACGTTATGATGCGTCTTATGGTCTGCTGTTGACAGGAAATGGGAAAGGCGGGTTTACTGCTGTTTTCCCTGTAACAAGCGGTTTGATAATAGATGGCGATGTGAAAGACCTTAAAATGATTACCGTCGGAAAACAAAAGGTACTATTAGCTGCGATCAATGATTCTAAAATGAAGGCTTTTGTAATTAAGAAAAAGTAACTTTTACAATTTGATAAAATTTAATTCTATAAAAAATTTGTTGCCATTGCTCTTTGTATTTTCATTTAATACCGGAGTTGCAAAACAGATTGTTTCTATAAATTCAGTGCATCCGGTTGATTCTGTGTACAAGGTGTCTTCAAATGTACCTTGTGATAAAAATGCCAGCAAACAAACAAAAAACCTTTATTTCAATTTACAAAAATTGCTTAGTAGAGGCATTATGTTTGGCCACCAGGATGATCTTGCCTATGGCGTTGGATGGAAATATGTTCCGGGAAAAAGCGATGTGAAAGAAGTGACCGGTGATTATCCCGCCATCTATGGTTTTGAATTAGGACGGTTAGAATTAGATCATCGGGTAAATATTGACAGCGTTCCTTTTGATTCAATGCGAAATTATATTCGAACGGTTTATGCTCGTGGAGGAGTAATTACTTTGAGCTGGCATTTGAATAATCCATTGACCGGAAAAACCGCCTGGGATCCGGCTCCGGGAACAGTTGCATCCGTTTTGCCCGGAGGCGAAAAGAATGAATTATATAAAAGCTGGTTAGATAAAGTCGCCAATTTTATCGTGAGCTTAAAAGGAAAAAATGGCGAACAAATTCCGGTAATCCTGCGCCTCTTTCATGAGCTGAATGGCAATTGGTTTTGGTGGGGGAAAGATCATTGCACGCCCGATGAATTCAAACAGCTTTGGCATTTTACCGTTTCTTATTTGAGAGACACGAAACACATTCATCAGTGTTTGTACGCGTATAATACTGACCGCTTTAATTCACAAGAAGATTATTTGTTGAAATATCCAGGTGATGAGTGGGTTGATGTAGTGGGCTTTGATATTTACCAGCGCGACGGTGGTGAAAAAGGAAATGCTCAGTTTGTAAAAGACATGGATCACATGCTGACCATGATTGAAGAAATTGGAGCGGAGAAAAAGAAAATTCCGGCCCTTACAGAATTTGGCTATGCGCAGGTTCCCGACAGTACCTGGTGGACAAACGTGTTTTACAAAGCGCTGGATCACCACAAAATTTCTTACGCTTTGGCATGGCGCAATGCGGGTTTCAATAAAGTGGGTGATGCAGAATTTTATGTGCCTTATAAAGGGCAAATTTCTGAAAAAGACTTTGTGAAATTTTCTAAAGAACCAAATATTCTTTTTCAAAAGGATGTTTCAAAACTGCATCTGTATAAATGAAACTACAATTAACCGATATAAGCATTGTGGTGATCTACCTGGTTTCGATGCTTTTGATCGGTATGTATTTCAGGAAGAAGGCGCGGAAAAATAAAGAGAGTTATTTATTAGCAGGAAAAAAATTGCCATGGTATCTTCTTGGCCTCAGCGATGCTTCCGATATGTTTGACATCAGCGGCACCATGTGGATGGTTTCTTTGTGTTTTGTGTATGGGTTTAAAAGTATGTGGATTCCATGGCTGTGGCCGGTGTTCAACCAGGTTTTTAATATGATGTTTTTAGCAAAATGGCTGCGACGTTCCAACGCAGATACGGGCGCCGCATGGCTGGCAACAAGGTTTGGATTTACAGGCAAAGGGGTAAGCGCTTCACATAACATTACGGTAGTTTTTGCCTTGATCGGTTGCCTTGGTTTTCTTGCCTATGGCTTTGTTGGATTGGGAAAATTTATTGAAATTTTTGTTCCGTGGAATTTCGTTGCTCCAAATGTTCCCTTTCATGTTCCTGCGCAATATGTTGCACATTTTTATGGGATTGTTTTTACCTTGTTTGCCATGTTTTATTCCATACTCGGTGGAATGAACAGTATTGTGATCGGCGATTTGATAAAATATGTCATCATGACCGTTGGTTGCATTGCTATTGGCTTTATCGCCATGAAGCACTTGAATGGGCAAAAATTACATGTTCCGAACGGATGGAGTTCTCCCTTCTTCGGAGTTGATCTCGACTTAGATTGGAGAAATATCGTTCCCAATGCAATGAAGAAGATCAAAGACGATCAGTTTGGCTTGTTCAGCATCTTTTTTATGATGATGTTGTTCAAAGGAGTTTTTGCAAGTCTTGCTGGCCCGGCGCCGAATTACGATATGCAAAAAGTGTTGTCAACCCGTTCTCCAAAAGAAGCTTCCAAAATGACCGGGTTTGTATCGATTATTTTATTGCCCGTCCGTTATACAATGGTCATTGGGCTTACGGTTTTGGCGATACTCTATTACAATCAAATGGACATCAGCGGCCCCGGCGGAGGAACAGATTTTGAAAGAATTTTGCCTGCTGCGATCAACGGATTTTTGCCAGTGGGCATTTTAGGAATTGTACTGACGGGTTTGCTCGGCGCTTTTATGGGAACTTTTTCAGGAACGTTAAACGCAGCACAGGCTTACATTGTAAACGATATTTATCTAAAATACCTGAATCCTCAGGCTTCCACAAAAAGAGTGATGTTCATGAATTACACTACAGGCATTGTGGTGGCAATGGTTGGGATTATTTTAGGATTTTATGCAGAAAATGTCAACTCTATTTTGCAATGGATCGTTGGAGCATTGTATGGCGGCTACATTGCTTCAAATATGCTCAAATGGTATTGGTGGCGCTTTAATGCGAGAGGATTTTTTTGGGGCATGATGGCCGGAATTATTGCCGCGCTGGTTTTCCCTTTTCTCTTCTCTGGTTTGCCGTTGTATAATTGGCCGCTATTATTTTTGATCTCGATCATTGGGTGTATTGCCGGCACTTATTCTGCACCGGCAACAGATGTGGAAGTTTTAAAAAAGTTTTACAAACAAGTAAGGCCATGGGGATTTTGGAAACCGATTCATCTAATGGTGCTTGCTGAAGATCCAACATTTGTTCCCAACAAAAGATTTAAACTGGACATGTTCAATGTCGTGCTTGGAATTATTGGTCAGTCGTGTCTTACCATTTTGCCCATGTACCTGATTTTATGGATGAAACTTCCATTGTTCATTACCATCGTTATCCTGGCAGTTATTGTTATTATTCTTAAAAAAACCTGGTGGGATAAATTAGAGAATTAATGGTTTTAAAAACAAAAATTAGCGATAAAAGAAACTATATGAATGATTATTTTCAAAACAGGCTTCAATTTGTGCAACAATTGCATGAGGAATTATTGCATAAAAAAAATAAAGAAAAGAGATCTGTAAATGGCGTATACAATCGCTTTGAAAACCCGGTTCTCACGCCTCAGCATGTACCACTTGAATGGCGTTTTGATCTTGATCCGGTTGGGAATCCATTCTTGTTGGAAAGATTTGGAATTAATGCGACTTTTAATTCCGGAGCAATAAAATTTAATGGCAAGTATGTGCTTGCAGCAAGAGTGGAAGGAAAAGACCGCAAATCATTTTTTGCGATTGCCGAAAGTAAAAATGGGATTGACAATTTTACTTTTTGGGATCAGCCGGTTGTAATACCGGCAAAAAAAGGCGAGACGAACCTTTATGATATGCGTCTCGTGGGACATGAAGATGGCTGGATCTATGGAATTTTCTGTACTGAAAGCCGCGATGGATCTGCGGCTGAAAGTGATCAGTCTTCTGCGATTGCGCAATGTGGCATTGTAAGAACAAAAGACCTTGTAAAATGGGAAAGATTGGCTGATTTACAAACATCGTCACCACAACAAAGAAACGTAGTTCTTCATCCGGAATTTGTCAATCATCAATATGCTTTTTATACAAGGCCACAGGATAGTTTTGTAGAAGCCGGAAGCGGTGGAGGAATAGCAATTGGCTTTTGCGATGATATTGAAAATGCGATAATCGAAAAAGAAATTATTATTGATCAAAAAAAATATCATACCGTTTATGAAGCGAAAAACGGTCTTGGTCCTGCGCCTTTGAAAACTCAAAAAGGATGGCTTCATTTGGCGCATGGTGTGCGCAATACCGCTTCCGGATTGCGTTACGTACTCTATATGTTTTTGACCGATCTTTATGACATCACCAAAGTGATTCATAAACCCGGAGGATATTTTATGGCCCCTGAAGGAAATGAAAGAGTAGGAGACGTGTCGAATGTTCTTTTTTCAAACGGCTGGATATTAGATGAAGACGGAACGGTCTTTATTTATTACGCTTCTTCTGATATTAAAATGCATGTAGCAGTTTCTTCGGTTTCAAAATTATTGGATTATGTGATCAACACACCTGAAGACGGGTTTAGTTCTGAGACATCCGTTCATACGATTATGAACATCATTGAAAAAAATCATCAAACTGAAGAGGGTGAAAAAAATCGTGCTGTGAAAAATGTGCATCATGCGTAACTTTAGAAAAAAGATTAAGCAGTAAAAGAAGAAATAAATGGAAATTGTGTTTTGTGATTGAAATTATTTTGGCAAAATAAAATACGGGAAAATGTTGCAACAATTTAAAGAAGACCTGGAGAACCAATTACAAAACATTCTTGATTTCTGGCAAAATAAAACCATTGATGATTTAAATGGCGGCTTCTTTGGGCGGATTGACAATAACGATAAAATTATTACCGATGCACCAAAAGGTTCCGTGCTCAACAGCCGTATTTTATGGACATTTTCAGCAGCATATAATCTTTCAAAAAGCGAAACTTATTTAAAAACTGCTGAAAGAGCATTCGAATATTTAAAGGATCATTTTATTGATAAAGAATACGGGGGAGTTTATTGGACAGTGGATTACAAAGGAAATCCGCTTGATACAAAAAAACAAAATTATGCGTTGGCATTTGCCATTTATGGGTTGAGTGAATATTACATCAACAGCAAAAATCAACAAGCGCTTGATCTTGCAATTGAGTTATACAACTGCATTTTGAAACATAGTTATGATGTTGAAAATGGTGGCTACCTCGAAGCATTGACAAGAGATTGGAAAGAAATTGATGACCTTAGATTAAGCGATAAAGACTCGAATGAAAAAAAATCAATGAATACGCATTTGCATTTGCTCGAAGCTTTTGCCAATCTTTATCGCGCATGGAAAAATGAGGAGCTGGAAGAAAAAATTTCTGAAATAATTTATATTTTTCTAAATCACATTATTGATCCTGAAACGCATCATTTGATCTTATTTTTTGATGAAAAATGGAATCAAAAATCACAAATCGTTTCTTACGGGCACGATATTGAAGCATCGTGGCTGATAGAAGAAGCGGCAAAAATAATTGGCAACGAACGGTTGTTGCAACAGGTAAGAGATCAGTCTGTAAACCTTGCTATTGCTGCATCAGACGGACTTGATACGGATGGGGGATTGTGGTACGAATATGATTTAGCAAAAGATGATCTCATAAAAGAAAAACACTCCTGGCCGCAAGCCGAAGCGATGGTTGGTTTTTTTAATGCCTGGAAAATAACCGGTGTTGAAAGATTTTTAAACCGCTCGCTGGCTTCATGGAATTTTATTCAGGAACATATTCTTGATAAAAAAAACGGTGAGTGGTTTTGGGGAATTCAGTCAGATAACAGTGTAATGAATGAGGACAAAGTTGGTATCTGGAAATGTCCTTATCACAACAGCAGGGCCTGTATGGAGTTGATAAAACGAATTGGATAATTTTATGTCAAGAAAAATCATCTCTGTTTCCGTCTAAAAAACAATTGATCATAATAAAAATAAAACAATGACTACACGACGCTCCTTTCTAAAAACCACTTCTGTTCTTTCCGCAGGATTGATGATTGCTCCATCTGCATTTAAACCGAAAACTCCCTTAATCGGTTTGCAATTGTACACGGTTCGGGATGCGATGGGAAAAGACCCGAAAGCAACACTGGCAAAGGTTGCAGCGATCGGATACAATTCCGTTGAAGGTGCCACTTATACCGGAACGGAAAAATTTTATGGCATGTCGCCAAAAGAATTTAAAAATGTGCTGAAACGAAACGGCCAGGTAATGTATAGTAGCCATTACATGCTCGGCGAACAGGAAAATAACGGCAAACCTATCAAAGGAACCATCTTGCATGATTGGAATAAAGCCGTAGATGACGCGGCGGAAGTTGGTTTAAAATACATGGTTTGTGCTTATTTGATGGACTCCGAACGCGGTGATCTGGATCATTATAAAAAGGTGGTCGAGGATTTAAATAAGGCTGGAGAAAGATGTAAAAAATCAGGGATTCAATTGTGTTATCACAACCACAATTTTGAGTTTGTAAAGCAAGGAGATACTTATCCTTACGATATTTTAATGAGCGCTGATAAGAACCTGGTAAAGATGGAAATGGATATTTATTGGGTTACAAAAGCAGGCATGGATCCATTGCAACTTTTCAAAAAATATCCGGGGAGATTTCCTTTATGGCATGTGAAGGATATGGATAAAACCGCTGCCAAAGACTTTACAGAAGTAGGAAACGGGATTATCAATTTCAAAGAAATTTTCAAGCACAAGAATGAAGCAGGCATGAAATATTTTTATGTGGAACAGGACAAAACTCCCGGCGATCCATTTGTAAGCATCAAGGAAAGTATTGACTACATTAAGAAGAATTTGGTTTAAAAAATGAATAAACCTCTTTATCATTTCTTTAAAAACGATCATAATCGCATCGATCAGCTTTTGGATAAAGCCACAGAAAATCCAGGTGAGGTTGAAACGAATTATTATCACCAGTTTCGCACGGGCCTTTTGAAGCACATCAAAATGGAAGAGAAAGTTCTTTATCCTGCTGCGCAAAAAGCAAATGGCAATGTGCCGTTGCCGTTGGCCGCAAAGTTACGCCTGGATCATGCTGCACTAACTTCATTGATGGTAATGCCTCCTTCTGATGAGGTAATCAAAGTGCTGCGTTATATTTTGGACAAGCATGATGTGTTGGAAGAAGAACCTGGTGGAATGTATGATGTATGTGAAAGATTAACCGAAGGCGAAACGAACACTTTATTGCAGCAACTGGAGAAAGTGGCTGTAGTGCCTGTTCATCCATTCAATGAAGCCGGCTATGCACTGGATGTGGCAAAAAGAACTTTGATGAGGGCGGGATTTGATTTTGATGCGATTATAAAAGGAGCGGAGTGAATGCTTAAAGTTAGTAACCGGACGATTTAAGGATGTAATAAAATTTTACCAAGTTGTTACTAAGGTTAAAAACAAACGGCAATGATTTGTGCCTCGATTTAATGGTTCAAAAAATTTAATTAAGGAATATTTAAACAACAACTAATGAATAAGATTTTTACAACGGTTTTTATTGTTTTATCGTTTTTGATTTTTTCACAAAATGGCTACAGTAAACAAACGAATAATCGCATTTTTCAAATCCAGGTTTATCATTTGAAAAATAATGAGCAGGTAAAAGCCACAGATGATTTCCTTCAAACCGCTTTGCTGCCTGCATTACATCATTTTGGAATCAAAAATATTGGTGTATTTAAACCGATAGCCAACGATAAGGCCAATGATAAACTGATCTACGTTTTGATTCCGTATTCTTCTGTTGATCAATGGATGAAAATAAATGCTCAGCTCAACGCGGATGCATCTTATAAATCTTCAGGCGAAAAATTTTTGCACGCTGATTCAAAAAATGCTCCGTTTGTGAGATTGGAATCAATTCTATTACAACCATTTTCCGGTCAGACTTTTTTAAAGATTCCTAAAACGAAAAATATGGAAAGGGTTTTTGAATTGAGAAGTTATGAAAGTCCGACATGGCACCTCGCTGATAAAAAAAGAGCGATGTTCAATAAAGATGAGATGAACATTTTTAAAAGGCTTGGCTTTGATCCTGTTTTTTATGGAGAAGTCATCTCCGGAAGTCGTATGCCAAACCTCATGTACATGCCCATTTTTAAGAGCGTTGAAGATAGGAACGCACAATGGAAAGTGTTTGGAAACGATCCGAAATGGAAAGAAATTTCTGCAGATCCGTTTAATGAAAACAATGTTTCTGTCAATCACATTGATAGTATGCTAATGCACTCTACCGAGTATTCAGATTATTAAACAAATAAAATTTGAACCATGCTTTTTAAATCATTGAAACTTTTTATCGTAAGTTCTTTTATGATTTTATCAATAAACACTTTTGCCCAAAAGATTGGAGTTTTTGAAGGTCAAACTAATATCGGAAAAGTGCTTCATAAAGGCAATGCGAATTATAATTCTTCTTCGCAGGATTATTTGATTTCCGGCTCCGGCGCAAACATTTGGTTTGCCAATGATGAATTTCATTTTGTATGGAAAAAAATGAAAGGTGATTTTATCGTTCATGCAAGAGGGAAATTTTTAGGAAAAGGAGTTGAAGAGCATCGAAAATTTGGTTGGATGATCCGGCAAAGTTTGGATAGCAGCGCTTCTATGGTTGCAGCGACGGTTCACGGAAACGGACTTACCTCCCTGCAATATCGAAATGCTCCTCATACGAATATTGAGGAAAAACAAATGAAAATTTCCGCACCTGATGTTGTTCAACTGGAGAGAAGAGGCGATACATTTATCATGTCTGTGGCTCATTTTGGAGAAACATTTGTAACGGAAGAAATCTCGAACGTCAAATTTGATGGCGATGTTTATGTAGGATTATTTGTGTGCGCTCATAACAAAGATGTTGTTGAAAAAGCAACATTTGAAAATGTTAGAATCGTTGTTCCGGCATCAAAAGATCTCGTTCCTTACCGCACGTTCCTTGGCAGCAATATAGAGACAATGGATGTAATGACAGGAGAGAGAAAAATATTGTATTCGGAAAATGTTTCTCTCCAGGCGCCTAACTGGACTAAAGATCGAAAGAGTTTGATCTATAATTCTAAAGGCTCACTTTATCGTTTCGATCTGAAAACGTTGAAACCGGCTTTGCTTCCAACAGGAAAAGTAAAAGACATTAATAATGATCATGTCATTTCATTTGATGGAAAAATGTTGGGGATCAGTGCGTTGAGTCCGGACGGGAAGATTGGTTCTACCGTTTACACCCTTCCGATCACCGGTGGCGAGCCGAAACTGATCACCCCGCTGCTTGGTTTTTCTTATTTGCATGGCTGGTCGCCCGACGGAAAATGGCTGACTTACACGGCCAAACGTAATAGTGATCCTACGCCTGCAGGGTTCGATATTTATAAAATCCCATCAAATGGAGGAAAAGAAATTCAATTGACAAATGTAACAGGACTTGATGACGGCCCCGAATATAGCCCGGATGGAAAATACATTTATTTCAATTCTGTAAGAAGCGGGCTGATGCAATTATGGAGAATGAAGCCGGACGGAAGTAATCCTGAACAACTGACGAACGATGATTATAACAACTGGTTTGCACATGTTTCGCCCGACGGAAAATGGATCGTTTGTATCTCATTTTTAAAAGATGAAGTGAAGCCTGATGACCATCCTTTTTATAAGCATGTTTATTTGAGAATGATGCCTGTAAGCGGAGGTGCTTTGAAAGTGATCGCTTATTTGTATGGAGGACAGGGAACAATAAATACGCCATCATGGTCGCCTGACAGTAAGAGGATTGCTTTTGTAAGCAATACAGATATGTCGAAAGAATAGGCATCGGATTACACAAATTCTACTTTTTTAATTTCAATAAATCATCATTTCAATAAAAAACAAAGATTAATCATGAGCCGTTTAAAACGAATCTTTCAATTTGCCTTTTTATTTTGTAGTGTAATCATTTTTAGAGCGCAAAAGTGCGAAGCACAAGCGAATGAAAACGCCATTAACGCTAAAGTAAATGCGTTGGTAAAGAAAATGACATTGGAAGAAAAAGTAGGCCAGATGGCGCAGGTGTCGATTGAATCTTTGGGGAAAGTTGAAGGAGATAATTTCGTTTTTGATCCGGGGAAATTAAAAGACGCGGTAGAAAATTACAAGATCGGTTCTATTTTGAATTCTCCGGGAAGTCCTTTGAAAGCTGCACAATGGAATACAGTAGTTGAGCAGATTCAGAATGCAGCAAACGAAACAAAAAACAAGATTCCTGTTTTGTATGGTCTCGATGATAATCATGGTTGCAATTATGTTTTGGATGCAACTTTGTTTCCGCAGCAGATTGGACAATCTGCAACGTGGAATCCCCAATTGATTTTTAATGCCGGAGTGATCACCGCTTATGAATCAAGAGCAGCAAGCGTTCCATGGACTTTTTCTCCCGTTCTGGATCTGGGTACCAATCCGCAGTGGCCGCGTATTTGGGAAGATTATGGCGAAGATCCTTATCTCGATGCAACAATGGGGGTTCAGTTTATCAAAGGCGTCCAAAATCCATTGGGAGCGAAAGATAAACTGGCCGTAAGCATTAAACATTACATGGATTATTCCGATCCAAAATCAGGGCACGACAGAAGCGATTCCTGGATTCCTGAATATTATTTACGCGAATATCATTTGCCTCCTTTTGCAGCAGCAGTGAAGGCCGGAGCAAGAACGGTGATGGTAAATTCTGCCTTGATCAATGGAATTCCTACACACATCAACAAACATTTGCTAACTGATATTATGAAAGGCGAATTGCATTTCACCGGGTTTATTGTTACTGATTGGCAGGATATTGAAAATGTGTATCGCCGTGATCACATTACAAAAAATACCAAAGACGCAACGATGCTTGCTATCAACGCAGGAATTGATATGTCAATGATTCCATATAATTATAAAGAATTCTGTACTGATGTGATTGCATTGGTCAAAGAAGGAAAAGTGCCGATGAGCAGAATTGATGATGCCGTTACAAGAATTTTGCGAGTGAAAGAAGAATTGAATCTTTTTACTACGCCAATGACTTATCTGAAAGATTATCCAAAATTTGCCAGCGAGGAATTTCATAAAGCTTCTTATAATACTGCGGCTGAATCGATCACTTTATTAAAGAATGAAAATAATATTCTACCTGTTTCAAAGACTGCAAAAATTTTGGTAACAGGCCCGAATGCCAATTCAATGCGCTGTTTAAATGGAGGATGGAGTTATACATGGCAGGGTGAAAAAACGGATATCTATGCAAATCAATACAATACCATCCTCGAAGCTGTAACAAATAAATTTGGAAAAGAAAATGTAAAATACGAACAGGGAGTTGCTTACAATCCTGCATGGGGAAAATTTAATGAAGATTCTGTGGTGAATTTTGATGAAGCCGTGAAAGCTGCTGCTGATGTGGATTACATCCTGTTGTGTCTTGGTGAAAATAGTTATACAGAAACGCCTGGAAATATCAACGATATGAATTTATCGGCCAATCAAATCACACTGGCAAACGCTATGATCAAAACCGGCAAGCCCGTGATTTTAATTTTAAATGAAGGAAGAGCAAGGGTGATCAATCAGATTGTTCCCGACATAAAAGGAATTTTACATGTTTATCTTCCCGGAAATTTTGGCGCTGATGCGCTGGCTGATATTCTTACAGGCGATGTCAATCCGAGTGGGAAATTGCCAATCACTTATCCGCGTTATGTAAATGATTTGGTAGGCTATATTCATAAACCTTCTGAAGGAAGCGGCAATCCACAAGGCGGAGAATTTGATCCGCAATGGCCGTTTGGATTTGGCTTGTCTTATACCACTTTTGCGTACAGCGATTTAAAAGTAAATAAAACAACTTTCGGTCCTGATGAAACAGCGACAATTAATGTAACTGTAAAAAATACAGGAAGTAAGGACGGAAAAGAAGTGGTTCAATTATTTACTTCGCAATTAGTCGCTTCCATCACTCCTGATGTAAAAAGATTACGCCGGTTTGAGAAAATAGATTTAAAACTGGGTGAATCAAAAACAGTAACATTCACTTTGCCTTTGAAAGAGCTGGCATTTGTAAATACTGACAATAAAAAAATATTAGAAGCCGGGGATTTTAAAATTGAAATTTCAAATCTTACTTCAAATTTTAGTGTCAATAAAACGAAGGTTTTTTGAGGATAAGGAAACGTTTCTTATGAATTTAATGAGTCCAAAAAATCGATTCAAATGATTCCGTTTTGCAAAACCTTTTGCAGGAAAAATTAAAAATAAAATGAAATTAAAATATTTTTTCTACCTCTTACTGGTGGGTTCTAATTGTTTTATTGCGTGCAAAAAATCTCCGGTTACACAAAATCCTACGCCGCCGGCAGGGCCTGATACAACGCAAATAAAACCTCCATCAGATCCAATTCCAACTGATCCTTCAACTGCAGGTACGATAGGATTTTTTTTAGATGATTGGATGCCGAAAACCTTTACTGCTCCGGCGTTCATTGATACAAGCCTTCCTTCTTCCACTTCTGTGACGGTCAACATTGATGCAGGAACGATCATTACAAAAGTGCCAAATTCTGTTTTTGGCCACAATGCAAATATCTGGATGACACAAATGATCACAGAGCCTTCTTTGATGAATTACATTTCGAATCTTCATCCCAACGTCATTCGTTTCCCCGGCGGAAGTTTGAGCGATGTTTTCTTTTGGAATGCTGATAAAAATGATCCGCCTGCCGATGCGCCGACAAAGTTGCTGGATGCAAACGGAAATCAAATTGATCCCGGATATTGGTATGGGAAAAATGCCGAAAGCTGGACGATGTCCGTTGATAATTATTATAAAATGCTTCAGCAAACAGGAAACCAGGGAATGATCACGGTGAATTATGCTTATGCGCGTTATGGCACCAGCAACAACCCCGTTGCAGCAGCAGCGCACCTTGCTGCTGATTGGGTTCGTTATGATAAGGGACGAACCAAATATTGGGAAATCGGAAATGAAGATAACGGGACATGGGAAGCCGGTTATAGAATTGATTTGAATAATAATAAGGATGGCCAGCCGGAAATCATAACCGGCGATTTGTATGGAAAACATTACAACGTTTTCGCAGATTCTATGCGCGCCGCTGCAAAAGAAATTGGAACTACCATTTTTATCGGCGCTCAGCTTTTAGAAAAGCAACCTGAGAGCTGGCAAACAGCAACAGATAAATCATGGAATTCCGGTGTGCTTGCCCAGGTAAAAACCACTTCCGATTATTATATCGTCCATAGCTATTTTACCGCGTATCAAACCAATGCTTCTGCGTCGGAAATTTTAAATACCGCCCAAAATAATCCTGATGCAATGATGACTTATTTGAACGGCAGTCTAAGCAATGCCGGCGCTAATATGAAGCCGATCGCGTTAACAGAATGGAACATTACGTCTCAAGGTTCTATGCAGCAGGTTTCATTTATTAATGGAATGCACGCAGCAATTTTATTGGGCGAAGCCTTGCAAAATAAATATGGAATGACTGGCCGTTGGGACCTCGCAAATGGCTGGAGCAATGGAAATGATATGGGACTGTTCAATATTGGCGATGAACCAGGGGCAGTAAAATGGAATCCGCGTCCTGCTTATTATTACATGTATTATTTTCAGAAAATGCTTGGCGACCGAATTTTGAAATCCGCTGTTACCGGCAGTTCTGATGTGTTGTCGTTTGCTTCTTCTTTTTCTTCCGGAGAAAAGGGAGTGATCCTTATTAATAAAGGAAATACTTCTCAAAATGTAAACATTACCTCCAATGCTACAGCCGGAAACCGTTTTTATTTTTACACATTAACCGGCGGAACAGACAATGGAGAATTTTCAAGAAAAGTTTTTGTAAACGGATATGGTCCTGACGGAATTTCCGGTGGTCCGTCCTCTTATGCTGATTTGAAAGCCTATTCCGCAGAAACAAAAAACGGGATAAAAGTTGCTTTACCGCCGCGCGGTGTTGTCTATCTTGTAGTCGATAAAAAATAAAATTAACGGTAATGGAAACACGAAATTTTAAAAAACAATATCAATGAAAAATAAAAATCTTCTTGTAATTGCACTTTTCTTTTTTGTAAACGTTCATGCACAAAAGTTCGAAAACCTTGCATTAGCACCACCGATGGGGTGGAATAGCTGGAATACTTTTCAAACAAATATTAATGAAGATTTGGTAAAACAAACTGCTGATGCCATCGTTTCTTCAGGAATGAAAGATGCGGGGTATGAATACATTGTCCTTGATGATGGCTGGATGGAAATGGAAAGAGATTCTGCAGGGAACCTTCTTCCTGACCGCAAAAAATTCCCTCATGGAATGAAGGTTTTAATTGATTATGTACATTCCAAAGGATTGAAATTTGGCTTGTACAATTGTGCCGGAACAAAAACCTGTGCCGGTTATCCGGGAACAAGAGGATATGAATACCAGGATGCAAGATTTTACGCAAACCTGGGCATTGATTATTTAAAATTTGACTGGTGCAGTTCCGATGGATTGAATGCTAAAGAATCGTACACAACAATGAGCAAAGCACTGAAAAAAGCAGGAAGGCCGATTGTTTTTAGTCTTTGTGAATGGGGCCAGAATAAACCCTGGCAATGGGCAGAAAATGTCGGTCAACTTTGGCGTACAACCGGTGATATCACAGCGAAATTTGACGGTTATTTAGATCATGGAAGCTGGAAGCAAACGGGCGTAATGCCAATCGCTGATTTGCAAAAGGGATTGAGAAAATATGCTGGTCCAGGGCACTGGAATGATCCGGATATGCTCGAAGTGGGAAACGGAATGAGCACCAATGAAGACCGGGCGCATTTCTCTTTATGGTGCATGCTTGCTGCGCCTTTGATAGCAGGAAATGATGTGAGAAAAATGTCTGAGACAACAAAAGATATTTTAACGAATAAAGAAGTCATTGCCGTTGACCAGGACAAGGCGGGCATTGAAGGATTTCTTTATAAAACGATTGACAGCATTGAAATTTACGTGAAGCCTTTAAGTGAAAATAATTGGTCAATTTGTTTTTTAAACAGATCTGCTGAAACAAAAAATATCAATTTCAACTGGCAGGATGAAGTGATTAATGATCCAATATTTAATCGTTCGTTAAATGCAAAAGAAGTAAATTATCAATTGCGTGATCTTTGGAAAAAAGTAAATGTTGGGAATACAAAACAGCCTTTCAAAAAGCAAATTGATTCGCATGATGTTGTGATGTTGAAACTTTCAGAAAAATAAACAAAGAGTTTCCCAAAAGGTTTTTCGTTTGTGCATAATTGTTATACTGTTTTTAATTTTTTGATGAGTATGAAAAACAGTACATTTCAAAGCAAGCCTGAAGGAAAGTATAACAGAAACGCGGCCTTCCTCTTATTCAGCTTTAAATGCTTATTCGGTGGTAACAAAAAACGGGATAAAAGTTGCTTTGCCGGCAAGATCGGTTGTGTATCTCGTGATCTATAAAAAGTGTCTAACGGTTATGCCTATACGAAGCATTGGTACTTCAGTATATTAAGAAATATGTGACATTTGTATTTTATTAAACAATGAACCATTTTTTACTCATACTACTTTGGATTGTTTATTATACTATTCATAGCATTCTTGCATCTTCCTCTGTCAAGGATTTTTTTGAAAAGAAATTAAAAAACACTTTTCGGTATTATCGCCTCGGTTATTCTATTTTCGCGACAGTCACTTTGATTTTGTTATTATATTTTCAATATTCGTTTGAAAGCCCGCTGCTCATCAGATCGGTTTGGATAAAATACTTTGCGATTCTGTTTTTGATCTTGCCCGGGTTAATGATCATGTTCATTTCCATAAAAAAATACTTTATGCTGCTCAGTGGAGTGAGGTCAATATTTACTCCTGTTCCTGCCTCAGAATTAAAAGTAAATGGCATCCATCGCTTTGTAAGGCATCCTTTATATTCCGGCACTATTTTATTTGTATGGGGATTATTTTTTGTTTTTCCTTTTCTTAATAATATCATTGCTGCGGTGTTATTGACACTTTATGTTTTGGTGGGAATTTCATTTGAAGAAAAGAAACTGATAAAGGAATTTGGCAAAGAATACGAAGGATATATTCAAAAGGTCCCGATGCTTATACCTCGCTTCAAAATATAAAAAATGGAATCTTAATCTCAGCATTCCTTTGTGACCGCTTTTATTTGGCAGCATAATTGAGGAAATTTTAACCGGAACTTTATTTAAACATTTTAAAAGTATTGCCATGTTTTTCACAGGTATCAGTATTGCTTTTGTGATAATGGTCATCATTGTCATCTTTCTTTACCGTCATTTTTATTTGAAGAAAAAAGCCAGAAAGAAACAGGACGAAGACAGCCATATTAATCACGATTAATAAAAGCCTTTGCACTTTTGTGAAGATCTTATGGCTTCGTCAAAAAAGGCAATCAGTAAACAAACAAAAATTCGTATTCCTTTTTTTCTCTTTAATATTTTACAGTGGATTTTAGCGAGCAACAATATTTTGCCTCGATGAAGTCGGCGTTGATGATGAACGAGCTGGTTACAAAACATTCGGCAATCATGGACAAGTATGATCCGGAAAAGAAAATTGCATTGGTTGTTGATGAATGGGGCGGATGGTACGATGTAGAACCGGGCACCAATCCTGCGTTTCTTTACCAGCAAAATACCATGCGCGACGCGATGATCGCAGCATCAACGCTTAACATTTTTAACAATCACTCAGACAGAGTACGCATGGCAAACCTCGCGCAAACTATCAATGTATTGCAGGCTGTAATATTGACCAACAAAGAAAAAATAATTCTTACTCCTACCTATTACGTGATGGAAATGTACAATGTGCATCAGAATGCAAAGTTGATCCCTGTTGTTTTAAATACCGATGATTATTCTTATGGCAATGAAAAACTGCCGGCAGTTTCTGCTTCGGCTTCTGTGGATTCCACAGGTGCTGTCCATATTTCTCTTGCAAATATTAATGCTTCAAAAGAAGAAGCTGTATCTATTAAAGTGGAGGGAAATAAATATAAAAAAATTAGCGGAACAATTCTTACTTCTCCAAAGCTTCAGGATCACAACACATTTGAAAATCCGGACAAAATAAAGCCCCAAACATTTTCAGAAGCTACTTTAAACAGCGACTTAATCAAGCTTAAAATTCCTCCGTTCTCCGTAATCGTTTTGGAATTAAAATAAATAAGTGTTTTCATTTGTACAAATAAAAAGCGTGTTGAAACCGGGCGAAATTTAAGCGGTTTCAACACGTTTCATTTTTAATGCTTTATTGAACCGGCTTAATGATAAAAGAATAACTGTAATCCTGGTAATTCATCCGGTATTGTTTTAAAGGCCAGGTGCCCCACGAATTAATTCCTCCAACTCCTGTTTGTTGCAGGTCAATGTTTAAGACAGTCATATTTCTTTCTTTCAATTCACCCGCATGACTGTTGTGTTTTTCAAGACCATCGTCTAAATCTTTATCGAGAAAATGGCGTGGAGAAATGTTTAAAACCGTATCGCCGGTAATTAATAACCCTTTACCATTTTTATCTGTAAGTTTCACCCACCTTACATCTGTTTTATTAGCTGTTTCCTGCGGCCTCAAATAAGGGTGAAACTGGTCGCGCACACTCATCTTATACAAACCAACAAAAGCTGCATCTTTACGGTCCCAATAATTTTCGGAAGGACCACGGCCATACCATTCCATTTGATCATATTTTTTCGGCAACATCATTTGCATGCCAAATTTAAACATCATTGGCTCCTGCTTTGAACTATCTGCGTGCAGCGATTCAGTCACTTTAATCATACCATCTCCATTCAACTCGTAATTTATATCCAGGTATGCATACACATCTGGTAACGAATAATGCATCTTCAGCCTGATATTTTTATTATCAGAAGAATCGATATTAAAATCAAGGAGTGTATAATTGTGACTTGCTCGTTTCCAGTTGATCAGTTTTTTCTGAAGATCGGCGCCAAAGTCGTTATCTGTTGGTGGCCGCCAAAAGTTTGGTTTTAACTCATATCCTGCTTTCAGAAAATTGGTCCCATTCGCGATATATTGATGTAATAATCCATCATGTCGGTTAAATTCAAATTTTGTTTTATCATTATTTACGCGAATAAAAGTATCGGTAATGCTTACATGAAGTTTTGAACTTTCTGAAATGCTCTGTGTTTGGTTCAAATGGCTGTAAAGGACAAGTTGATCTTTTGCAATTTCACAATTGGCAGGTACCAATCCTTCTGCTGATCTTGTTTTGAAATAAACATTTAGGAAAGCTTCTTTATACTTTTTTGAATCCGGTAATTTATAAGGCAAATCAATTACAGCAGCTTCATGAGCTGGTACATTCAGTGATTCCACTTTTCCTTTTTCAATGATTTTTCCATCACCGGTTAATTCCCAGTCAAGATAGACATCCTCAAGGTTCTTAAAAAAATTTTCATTGTAGATTTTTATCCTGCCAGTTGTTACATCAGCAGCGTACGTAAAGATGTTTTGATACTGTTTTTTCACTTCCAGCATGTGGGGATGAAGGCTTCGGTCCGGGCCTACCAACCCATTATCATTAAAATTCTGATCGTTGGGCATATCGACACCATAATCGCCGCCATAAGCCCAGATGGTGTCACCTTTATCTGTAATTTTCTGCAATCCCTGGTCCACAAAATCCCAGATATATCCGCCCTGCATTCGCGGATAATATTTGCGGATAGTATCCCAGTAATCATTAAAGTTTCCATCGGTATTTCCCATAGCATGCGCATATTCTACCAAAATAAATGGCTTCTGATTATGGCCGCTGTCGTATTTTACATGATCCACCATATCATCAGGCGAAGGATACATCGGACAATAAATATCGGAATAAGGAGTGGCGCTCGCCGGCTCATATTCTACCGGGCGGGAAGGATCGCGGTGTTTGATCCATTCGTAACATTTCTCAAAATTAACTCCCATTCCGGCCTCATTTCCCATCGACCAAACAATTACACTCGGATGATTTTTATCGCGTTCTACTGCGCGCGAATCGCGTTGAAAATGCTGAAGGAACCAACTTGGTTTTTTAGATAAAGAGTTTGCGCCAAACCCCATTCCATGTGATTCGAGGTTCGCTTCGTCCACTACATATAACCCATATTTATCGCACAGCTGGTACCAGTAAGGATCATTTGGATAATGGGAAGTGCGCACTGCATTGATGTTATTTTCTTTCATGATCCGCACATCCTGTTCCATTCGTTTCTTACTGATCACCTGGCCGGTAAATGGATCCATTTCGTGGCGGTTTACACCCTTTATTAAAATCGCTTGCCCATTTACATACAACGCATTGTCTTTTATCTCCACTTTTCTGAATCCTGTTTTTTGTGGAATCACTTCTATTACTTTTCCATTTTTATCCGTTAATGAGGTAATTACATTATACAAATAAGGTGTTTCCGCGCTCCATTGTTTTGGATCGTTCAACCTGATTACTACATTTTTAAATTTTGCAGAATCATTCAAAGAAACGGAACTGGTACTGATTAGTTTGCCGGATGAGTCGGATAATTCAAAAGACGCTTTATAGCTTTCTAAAGCAGGATCATTATTTTTTAAAAAATCAAGACTGATATTTAAAAGGCCATTTTTGTAATTGTCTGTTAAATCAGGAATTATTTGGATATCGCGGATATGAACCAGCTTGCGTGCATACATAAAAACATCACGATCGACTCCGGCAAGCCTCCACATGTCCTGATCTTCGATATAAGTGCCATCGCTCCAGCGATAAACCTGGAACGCGATCAGATTTTCTTGTCCCGGCTTTATATATTGGGTAATATTAAATTCAGCAGGAAGTTTACTGTCTTCGCTGTAACCAACCCATTGTCCGTTCACCCACAAATAAAAGCAGGAGCGTACGGCACCAAACTGAATGTAAATATCTTTCCCATTCCAGTTTTTATCAATCATAACTTCTCTTCTGTAAGAACCTACCGGGTTATATTGATGCGGCACATGTGGCGGATCTGGCTTGATGAGATAATCAAAATCGTAACGAATGTTTGTATAAATTGGAATACCATAACCATTCACTTCCCAGGTTGCAGGCACTTTAAAATCAGGCCAGTGGCTGTCGTCATAATTTATTTCCCAAAAGCCAAAAGGCCGATCAGCAGGCTTATCCACCCATTTGAATTTCCAGTTGCCATTTAATGACTGGAAATTTTTTGATTGTTCTTTATCATCTTTCAACCCCAGCTCTTTATTTTCAAATGCGAAATAAGTAGCGTGCATGGGTTCGCGGTTGTATTCATTTGTCAACTCGTTTTCCCAAAAAGAAGGTGGTTCCTGAGATTGAGCTTGTGGTTCCTGAGATTGAGCTTTTAAAATACCGTTAGATAAAAGTAGAGTAGCGCCGATTAAGAATTTTTTCACTTGTTTTTATTTTCTTTAAAATATTTTTTTAAATATGATTTAGTTTTTTAATCATCATTTCGATGGAATGCGGCATTAAAAACACTATCATATAGTTCTATTCAACACGGATGTTTACCGTAGCCGGGCTCAGTCCTGCAGCAGACGCTGTTAATTTAATGGTGCCTGCAGCAGTTCCCGATTTAATGACAACAAGGCATTTTCCATTCCACGCTTTTCGTTGTGGCTGCTGGTAACTTTCAAGGCTTACCGGGTTTGCATTGCCAACTCCGGCGATTGTACCTGGCCCATCTATTTTAAATTGAACCAGATTTTCCGCTGTTGGATTCAGATTGCCTTTAGCGTCTAATAATTCTACAGTTACATAAGTTAGATCCTGGTTATTAGCATGAATTGTTGAACGATCTGCTGCCAATTTGATCGTTTCAGGTATCGAAGCAGTGATGAGTTGAGCAGAATTAATTATTTTATTTCTCGAATCATATCCCACCGCTTTTAATACACCTTTTTGATAGGGCACATTCCAGGAGGTCATATATTTTGTGGAACGGTCAGTCATTTTTTTCCCTAATGATTTTCCGTTCAAAAACAATTCTACCTCTGGACACGAAGAATAAACTGTTACCTCAACCGGCTTATTTTCATAGCCTTCCCAATTCCAACTGTTTCGTGCATCAAGCCAATTCCATTTGGACCACGGTTCCTTATCCGGATTTTCCGGAAATGAAGGTACCGGGGGTGTTACAAAAAGCGAGATCTGATCTTTTTTCCAAAGCGCATCTCTGTAATAAGACTGTGGACGCTTCCAGCCACAGATATCGATATCACCGCAATACGCCAGGTTCCATGAGAAAAAACTTTGTTTTTGAAAATAGCCAAGCCATCCGATGCTTGCTTCGCCGATGTAATCATAAGCAGTCCATACAAAATCACCAATCACATAAGGATGATCGAGCACTTTCATCCAACTGTCAAAAGCCTCCAGCGGAAATGATTCTGTACCGACCATAATTCGCGAAGGCACTCTTTTATGATCGGTTGCATAAACATCTTTTGAAGAATCTCCGCTGGCTGCGTAATTGTATCCCGCTACATCCAGTTGAGCAAAATAGGCGTCTTTATCTTCTTTTAAATCATTTACGGCAGATGTGATTGCTCTGGTAGTGTCGATAGTTTTTATATAATCTACCAGCATCTTTGCGGTTGCAACTCCTTCCGCGGTAGCGCGTTCAGGAATTTCATTTCCAATGCTCCACATGATGATTGAAGGATGATTTCTATCTCTTAAAATCATACTTTCCACATCTTTTTTCCACCATTCTTTAAAATATAAATGGTAATCATACGGATTTTTGCCATAATTCCAGCAGTCGAATGCCTCATCCATTACCAGCATTCCCAGGCGATCGCAAGCTTCTAAAAACGCAGGACTCGGTGGATTGTGACTGCATCTTATTGCATTGAAGCCACTAGCTTTTAGCAATTCAACTTTTCTTTCTTCTGCCCGGTCGTATTGTTTGGATCCTAGCGGGCCGTTGTCGTTGTGAAAGCAGCCGCCTTTGAGTTTTAGCGTTTTTCCATTTAACTGAAATCCATTATTTACATCGAACGAGATGGTTCTGATTCCAAAACTGTTTGTGTCAGAACTTACCAATTTATCATTTTTATAAACAGACGTTATTGCCTTATACAATGCAGGCTTTTCAGACGACCACAATTGTGGGTTTTTGACAGAAGCGTTTTGGTTAAATTCAAAAGATTTGCCGGCAGCCAAAGTGTTTTTTGCTTCATTGGCAGTTGCAACCGCGACTCCTGCCGGATTTAGAAATTTAGTAATCACACGAATTGACTGGGGCTGCGTTGTTTCGTTTATCACATTTACTTTGCAATTCACTCTCGCAGCAGTGTTATTAACTTCAGGTGTTGTGATAAAAATTCCCCATTGAGAAATATGCACCGGATCCATCTTCCTAAGCCATACATGGCGATAAATACCGGAACCTGAATACCAGCGGCTGTTTTGCCCTTCATTCTTTACTTCTACAGCAATTACATTGGCAGAATCATATTTTAGATAATCGCTTAAATCATAGATAAAACTGGTATAGCCATAAGGGTGATTTCCAAGATGATGTCCGTTGATCCACACATCGGCATTCATATAAACACCATCAAATTGAATAAAAGTTTTTTTGCCCTTATCTTCTGACGGAATGAGAAATTTTTTACGATACCAGCCTGTACCGCCGGTAGTAAATCCTCCGCTTACCTGGCTGATGGCGTATTTATTAAAAGGAGAATTTGTTCCTTTCAAATCTTCAATGCTCCAATCGTGTGGAAGATCAATTTTTCTCCAGGATGAATCATTAAATGCCGGTTGCTCTGCTCCCTGTGCTGCTCCTAAAAGAAAAGTCCAGTTATTATCAAATTGGATGGTAGTGTTTGCTTGGGCATAATTAGCTCCGGCAATGAGCAGCAAACAAACAAATAAGACGAATTTTTGTTTCATGTTGAATATTGAAATTTTAAAAAAGGTGGTAACATTTCGGTACCACCTTTAACTAACCAAAATCTAATACAGCGGATTTTGAACCAGTTTGTTATTCCGGTTCATTTCATCCAAAGCAATGGGAAGGAAATAAAAGCGGGGATTCCACGCCCTCTGCTGGACATCTACGATGCTATAAGTAGGATTGGCCGCGGTTGTATGATCCGGGTTCATCTTATACAGTGGTTGTACAGCCATTACATCCGTATAACCCTGCTCCGGAATCATCCATCTGCGAATATCAAAATACCGGTGGTCTTCAAAAGCGAGTTCTATTTTTCGCTCGTTGCGATACCGTGCAAGCAACGCAGCGCCTGTTTCGGTAATGGCTGGCATTTTAGACCGGGCTCGTATTTGATTAATATAAGTTTTTGCTTCATCTTCCTGTCCGAGCGCGATGCATGCTTCTGCATAATCAAGCAGGATTTCTGTATATCTGAAATAGCGCCATGGAGCGGTTTGTTTAAAGTTTTGTGCATCGATAGTCGGGTCAACAAACTTCCTCATATAATAGCCGGTGTAGGTTCCGTTCCAGTTTTCAAAAGGACTTTGCCGTGTATCCAGGCCGGCAACGGTAATCATTTTAGAACCGTCCCATTTTTGCCAGGTGCCTACCTGGATGATTCCGGCGGGATCGCTCGGCGCAATATCAGCCGGACGTTTTCTCCATTGAGCGCCTTCATATAAAATGCTTGCATAAAAACGGGGGTCCCTGTTCGCATAGGGCATGGCTGCTTCTGCCGGATTACTCCAGTCAAACTTAGTACCATCGGCCATTTCATAAGAATCTACCATTTGGCTGGTAGGTGTATTGCTGCCCCAGCAATGATAACCGTTTGGCTGGTTGTATAAACCCGGATTATACCCGTCCCAATTCTCATCAACTTTTGTAGTAAAGTACCTGCAAAAAATATCCTCGGACGTTTGCGGCTGGATAAAAATATTTGCATAATTAGCAGAAGCTTCCTGCGCGGTTGCCGGTGTCAAACTTCCGGAAAGAGAATAGATACCCAGATCCATAACTGCTTTCGCCGCATCTTTTGCAGCCTGCCAACGTGCAACTCTATCGCCGCCTGTATAGCCAATTAAATCTTTATTTGCATAACCGGATGCCCAGGATCCATTGCTGTTTGCAAAATCACTTGCCGCATACAACAAAGTCCGCGCTTTAAGAGCCAGGGCTGCTCCTTTCGTCGCACGGCCTAAATCTGTTGCGGTCAGAGGAAGTAATGATGCCGCGGAATCGCATTCATTGGTGATGAAGGCGATGCATTCTGCATAAGTATTCCTTGGCACGTTGAATGAATCACTTAGCCCGTAATCTTTTGTGATGATCGGCACACCGCCATACATTTCTACGAGATCAAAATAGAGATAAGCGCGTAAAAAATGTACTTCTCCTTTTAAATTGCTTTTTGCGGTAGGATCGTCAAAATGCACTGCATCTATTTTAGAGAAAAATATATTGCAGGGTCTTACATATTTGTAAATCAACGCCCAGTTCATAAGCCGCTGCCGCAATCCGGTCCAATAATTCTGATCAAAAATGGATAAATCGCTTGGAGTAATCAGGCTTTTTGTGACGTTGCTTGATCCAAAATCCGCATTGTACATTGCCTCGTCGTCCAGCGCACTCATCATAATGTTACTGAATCCATGCGGTATGCCTCCATAAATATTGTTTACAAATGTTTGAATCAGGGACGGATCTTTCCAGACAGAGGCATCTGAAAACTGATCCACAGGTGAAATATTCAAATCTTTTTTACAGGAAATGAATTGCAGGAGCATCACCGCCACCCCTAAAATATATAATTGCTTTTTCATGTTGAATAAGTTTTAAAATGTTACTGATAAACCCGCTGTTACCACTCTTTGCAAAGGATAGCTTTGACCACTGCCGGCGGATGCTTCCGGGTCAAAATCTTTGTAGTCTGGGCTATAAGTTAAAAGGTTATAACCGCTTGCATAAACTCTGAAAGCCTGGATGCCTAATTTTTTGGTGATATTGTGTGGTAAACTGTAACCTAATTGCAGATTCTTTAAACGCAGATAATCTGTTTTGTGTAACCAGAAGGTGTTATTCTGATTTACCCAATATTCATTACTGCGATTAAATGTTCTTGGCTGAGTAGTACTGTGATTCGCATCGGTCCATCTGCCGGCAGCAAAGCTTTCAAGGAAATCTCCAATTTCGCCGGATTCAGTTGAAATATAATTTACAGCTCCGGTAGCAGCCTGTAAGAGGATTGATAAATCAAATTGACCGTAACGCAGCTCTAATGAAACGCCTCCTGTAAAAGTGGGAACGCTGTTTTTATCAATTCTAACCCGATCATTTGCATCAATTTTTCCATCTCCGTTTACATCTTTAAAGATTATATCTCCGGCTCTTGCTCCATCCCAATGAGGTACTTTGGCAACAGAAGCAGAATCGGGGAATACGCCTTCGGCAACATAATACAACGAGGTGTTCATCGGATGGCCTGTTGATTTTTGATAACCTGGTGCACCTGGTGTCTCATCCCAGAAAATGATCCGGTTCTTTGCATAACCGCCGTTTACTCCGATGGTGAAATTCAATTTGCCGATATCGTCTGAATAACTGACATTAAAGTCAAATCCTTTATTTCCTACTTTTCCTATATTCTCGTAAGGAGGAGTAAACCCTGCAGAAAGTGGAATGGAGGCATTTGGAGGCAACAGGATGTGAGAGCGTTTGTAATTAAAATAATCGGCTGTGATAGAAACTTTATTATTAAATAAAGTAGCATCAAAGCCAATGTCTCCCTGGTTAGCCACTTCCCACGTTATATTCGGATTGGGAACCCTTGTTTCATATAATGTTTGATTTTCTACTCCTCCTCCTGTAACAAACGGATAATAAGGCTGGCCCAGGAAGTTGCCATATGCGTAGGTAGCCAAATATTGCCATTCCGGGATGCGGTCGTTACCGGTTTGTCCCCATGATCCACGGATTTTGAGAAAGTCGATCACATTAGTGGCACTTTTAAAAAATCCTTCTTTTGATACAACCCAGCCAGCTGATACTCCCGGGAAAAATCCAAACTGTTTGCCATTTGGTGGAAAAATGTAAGAACCATCATATCTCCAAACAAACTCTGCCAGGTATTTATCACGGAAACTATAATTAACACGACCAAAATAGCTGAGCCTTGAATTGATAAAACCTGAGCCATTATTATCCTTATCCAAGCTGGCGCCGGCAAAAAGCTGGTCAATGGCGGTTGAAACATAGTGTTGTTTAGAGGCAGAGAAATTATCTCCATTACCTTTTATTTCTTCTATACCTGCCAAAAATTTGATTCCATGGTCTCCAAATGTGCGATCGTAATTCAGTAATGCGTTTATCGTAGTACTGATGTTATCTGCGGCATATTCAGTTAACTGAGGCGCATCAAATCCTCTTTTACCCTTTACCAGTACGGGCTTTCCATTTGCATCCCGGCTTGTTCCATCCCAGGTGTATAAGTACCAGGGAGTTTGCCACAGCTTTCTGAAATCAAATCCCTTGTCAATTGCTGCATTACCTGTAACAGAAAGGCCTTTTACCCAGGGAATATCAATGTTCAGTCTCAGGTTTGTATTCAATACATAGTTCTTATCCCTGTCGTATCCGGTTGCATCAGTGCTGATCACTGCCGGGTTGTTCCCATATTCAATATCAGGTCCGGGAGTTCCATCAGGCCAGTAGGCGGGGAGATTTGGCTTACCGCGCATGATCATTCTGAATATATCACCTGCGCTGCGGGTAGGGAAATTCCGATCCTCCATTCTGCCGGTAACATCAAAAGCAAGACTGATGTCCTTTGTAATTTTACCATCCAGGTTGCTTCTAAAATCATATTGATTGTATTTAGTACCACTGTGATAATAATTGCCTTCCTGTGTCTTGGTACCCAATGATACGAAGTAGCGTAAAGATTCAGTACCACCGGATACAGTCATATTATAGGAGTTTTGCGCAGATCTTTTCTTGAGTACCGAAGCAAACCAATCGGTATTTGGATGTCCCCACGGATCAGTACCATCAGCAAACTTTTGGATATCATCCTTACTAAATGGAAGTTGCGCATTTCCATATTCAGCTATTTCGTTTAGCATAGTTGCATACGTGGCCGCGTCCGCCATTTTCGGAATTTTGGTAGGTTGATTGTACCCGGCATTTACATTAAAAGTAATTTCAGGTTTTCCTAATCTTCCGCGTTTAGTAGTAATCAGGATAACGCCGTTTGCCGCCTGTGCTCCGTAAATCGCTGCAGAAGCATCTTTCAATATGGTAATACTCTCAATACTATAGGGATCGATTCGGTCAAGGCTTCTTCCGGCGATACCATCTACTACTACCAAAACATTATTATTATTCAAAGTGTTCAGTCCTCTTATTCTTAACGTGGAGCCATCGTAGCCTGGTTCGCCACTTGGTTGAATAGCTACGAGGCCAGGTAAACGTCCTACAAGGTCATTACTTACATTTGTAGCAGGTGATTTTACAACCTCTGAGCCTTTTACAGAACTAATCGCCCCGGTAAGTGTGGCTTTTTTTGTAGTACCATATCCTACAACCACTACTTCATTTAATCCTGAAGCAGCAACTTTAAGTTCAATGTTAAAAGTGGTTTGATTACCTACAGTAATTTCCTGCGTTTCGTATCCGACAAAAGAGACCGTGAGCACGGCATTGTCCGGAACTAGTAAAGTAAATCTTCCGGCGCCATTTGTTATCGCCCCTTGTGAGGTTCCTTTTATCTGAACCGATACCCCTGGTAAAGGAGATCCTTTTTCATCAGTTACTTTTCCTTCTATTCTATGTTGCAGTTGCTGGGTTCCTTTAAGAGAGATTACTACAAGGTTATCATCCAGGACTTGATAAGAAAGCGTGCTATCCAATAACTTGTTGAGTATTTCTGGAAGGGTTTCATTTTTGGCAACAACATTTAGTTTGTCCAAATGTTTGAGATAGCCAAAATTGTAAAAAAAACGATAGTTGCTTTCACTTTGGATTTTATTCAAAACCTTATCGACACTCACATTGCTCATATTTAACGTAAAGCGTTCCTGCGAATAAACTTTCGCGGAAACATGCACGCTGCAAATAAAGGTGAGGATAAAGACAATTTTCATAATTCGCGCCAGTTGAGGTAGTGACTTATTATGATTCAAATGGATAGACAATAGTATTTTATTCATACTTTTGTTTTATAAGATTAAAAATAGGGGCAATACTTATTTTAGCGTTGACCCCGTACGCTTTTTTTCTGGAAGGAAGAGTGCCAGCTCTTCCTTTATTATTTTAAGTTTTACCCGTTTCTTATATATTGCATTTGGTAGGTGGTTTAATTATAAATTTTAATAACTGATCCTTCTATTAAGTAGCATCATAGATTTAAGAAAACCGTATCCACGTGAATCTGGTAACGAAACTGTGTGGTCATCTGCAACAGGTTAAGTGCTTTTTGAATGGTTTCATTTTCAAAAATGCCGCTTAATCTTTCTTCTTCCAGGCTGTGCGTTTTAAAAATAATGTGCACATCATATCTTCTTTCCATTCTCTTTGCCAAATCCTTAAATGATTCATTTTGAAAAGCCAGTAAATCCTGTATCCATGCCACTTCCTTCACCGTCGAAATGGAAGGTATTTGTTTCACTTCTTTCACTTCAAAACTCAGCTCCTTTACAGAGGAAGAATCACGGCTGCCTGATTTCTCTTTTTCGTTTATCACGGTTAATTTTTCGTTCGGAACCAAAATAATCTTTTTATCAGCCTTGTTTTCAATACTTACCTGTATTTTTCCACTGATTAAGGTTGCTTCTACTTTCGTTTCATTTTTATAAGCCCTTACATTAAACTTTGTTCCTAAAGCGTGAACCGTTATGTTTCCTGCATGTACAATGAACGGATGTTCTGCATCATGCTTTACGCTAAAATATGCCTCCCCATCTAAATATACAGCCCGGGTTTTTTGAATAAAATCCGCTGCATAATGAATATCGCTACCCGCATTAAGCCAAACCATTGTGCTGTCCTGAAGGATGATTTTTTTAATCGCTCCATAAGGAACAGCTACCTGGTTCATTTTGTAATTTGTTGATGTCACAGCTTTCCTTGCCGGCAGCTTCCAGATAAGAAAAGAGCTGGTAAAAAGTATGATCACACCGGTCCAGATTGCAGCATTGCGGATCCACCAACGGTTTGAAAACTTTTTTCGACTTACTTCATTTTCAATTCTAAGCACCCCATTATTTATCGCCCGATCATTCAATTCATTTCTAAGCATCAGCCAACTTTCGTGCACCAGTTCATCCTCTGTCAGTACCAGTTCGTAATAGGATCGCTCACTTTTTATAGATTGTAGTATTTCTATAAAAAAATGATTTTCAGGATATTGCTTTAAAAGTTCACGTAATTCCAGTATTTCTTTTTCAGAAGCAAGATTTCCCATTTGTCTAGCCAACAATTGTAACACTCTGTCTGAAATCATAAATTCAAGCTGTTCTTTTTGTAGGAAATACTTTTGTTGCTTATGCTTATAATTGTCAAAATGACGTTTATCTAAATAGGAAACATTTTTTTTACAAATTCCTTAAGAGATTAAAAAATTTTTTTTGAAAATATTAACAATCTTATCTATTCTTCGTTGGAAGAAGATAAGCATACACTGGAGTTGACCGGCATAAGCGGTTTTAAAATCATCGAAAGTTTTTTAAGCGCGAGGTAAAGTTGAGTATCTACAGTTTTCACCGACACATCAAGAATAGACGCGACTTGTTTATAACTTAGTCCATCCTCTTTTATTAATTTGAAGATGAGTTTACAACGTGGAGGCAATTGCTCGATAGCTTCCCTGATATGTGATTCAAATTCATGGGTAATCAGCATTAATTCTGGATTTGGAACCAAACGAAGGTGATCTGCCTTCAGTTCTTCGATCGGTACTGTGTATGCTTGCCGGTTTTTTCTTAACCAGTTTAACGATGCATTTTTTACAGCCACATAAAGATATACATTGATGTTGTCGATGGCATCCAGGCTTTTTCTTTTTTGCCAAAAACAAAGAAAAACATCGTTCACTACTTCTTCAGCGCTTTCTTTCGAGTGAACATACGAATAAGCGAACTGGTAAAGCCTGAAAAATAACAACTGATAGAATTGTTTAAAAGATTGCTGGTCGTCGTCGTTCTGTATTTTTTCTAAAAGTAGTTGCATTGAAAAGAAAAATCTTTTCCGAAGATAGAGATAAAAAATTTGTTAAAAAAAAATTTCAGGAGTGTATTATACCCTTTAAAAAAATCTTGTATTAGTAAACAAACAAATAAATCAAATTCCTTTTCTTACGAAATAACTGTTTATCGAAGTTTGTTTTGAAAAAATATCTTTCACAAGTAAAAGAATAAGCAAAAATTAAATTGACTAAAAATAGATTCACTTTTTTCACAGTGAACTCAATTGCAATTGCATTTTCTTCACCCTGTCTTCTAATTTTTCTGAAGAAAGATCTTCACGCATACTGTCCACTTTTATCGGGAAACAAAAAGGGGTCAATCTTCGTGGATAAGTAATAATGATCTTACTTTTTTGAATTCTTTCAAGCATATCGCGCAGTCGTTGTTCTTCCATTTGTTGCTCCATCACTTCATTGTAAGCCTGTCGCAACAATAAGTTTTGCGGTTCATATTCCGAGAAAACATTGAACAACAAGGAGGCAGAAGATTGCAAATGCCTTGCTTTTTTTTGCTCTCCGGGGAAGCCTTGAAAAATTAATCCGCCAATCACAGCAATGTCGCGAAATTTTCTTTTCGCCATTTCAACACTGTTCAAACTTCGCTGAATATCTTCAAACAAATTCTCCGGGGAAAAAAGTTGATAGGCATTGCTGTCATCAATAGGTATAGGTTGATCGCTTAATAATTCAAAGCCATAATCGTTCATCGCAAATGAAAAAGTAATTGGCGTTATTCTGCTGATGCGATAAGCCAAAACCGCTGCCATGGCTTCGTGCACCAACCTTCCTTCAAACGGAAATACAAAAAGATGAAAGCCATCTTTGGTTTCGATTTGTTCTATTAGTAGTTCATTTTTTTTGGGAATGTGAGAAAGATATTCCTGCAAATCAAAAAGTGGTTTTAAAATTTCCAGTTCCTTTTCTTTCTTTATCCGTAAATTTTGATTTTCAATATGCAATCCTGCTTCATCAAATTTTTTCCGAAGCATAAAACCAAGGTTCGCGGAAAGCGGCATTCGGCCTCCCTGCCAGCTTGGTATCCTGGATTTTTTTGCATTTGATTTTCTGACGATACACGTCATATCTTTTATCATTACAAATTCAAGTGTTCTTCCGGCGAGTGTAAAGACGTCGCCAGGCTGCATTCCGGCGATAAACCATTCTTCAATAACACCGACATAACCTCCACTTAAAAACTTTACTTTCATCATTGGATCACTCACGATCGTTCCAATATGCATCCGGTGCCGCATAGCAATTCTGCGGCTATTTATTTTGTAAACGCCATTAATAATTTCTACTTTTTTATAATCATCATACTGCTGTAACGCAATGCCACCAAAGGTTATAAAGTGCAAAATTTGTTGCCATTCTTCTTCAGTTATTTCCCGATAACAATAAGTAGATTTTATTTCTCTATAAATTTTATCAGGATAAAAGCCATCAGAAATTGCAACCGTACTCAAATATTGAATTAAAACATCAAAGCATAAAATGCGTGGCTCGCGGCTTTCAATTAATTTATTTTCCGTTGCTTCTTTTAATGCAGCAGCTTCGATCAATTCCAATGAATGAGTTGGTAAGAAATAAATTTTACTCACTTCTCCCGGCCGGTGCCCGCTTCTTCCGGCTCTTTGCAAAAATCGTGCAACACCTTTTGGAGAACCAACCTGGATCACTGTTTCAACCGGGCGAAAATCAACGCCCAGGTCAAGACTGGCCGTGCATACAACCGCTTTTAATTTCCCGGTGTGCAGATTTTCTTCCACCCAGAAACGAAGATCCTGTTCGATGCTACCATGATGCAAAGCGATAGATCCGGCGAGATCCGGGCAAGCAATTAATAAGGCCTGGTACCACATTTCGCTCATGCCGCGTGTGTTGATAAAAATAAGCGTGGTCTTGCTTTTCATGATGATCGGAATCACTTTTTCAACCAGCTTAATTCCAAGGTGGCCGGCCCATGGGTACTTTTCAATTTCATCAGGGAAAATGGATTCGATTTGAATCGGCTTATTAATTACAGCAGTCACAGTTTTAAAATCTTTTTTCGTTAAACCGATTTGCGAAAGAGAAGAAAGCAATACTTCCTGCGCCTGTTTAAGATTTCCAATGGTGGCGCTGATGCCCCAGATGTTTAACTCAAAATCAAAATTCGCATTATTCGTTGCTTTACTATCTTCTAATCTCTGTCCGATAATTCTCGACAACGCAAGCTCCACCTGCACTCCACGCTTGCTTCCCAATAATTCATGCCATTCATCAACTGCAACGATTTTTAAATTTTTAAAATTCTCCGAATAATTTTTTTGTGCTAATAAAAGATGAATGCTTTCGGGAGTGATGATCAACACTTCAGGACTTTGTCTTTTTTGTTTTGCACGTTCGCTCAAGCTCGTGTCGCCATTGCGAATGCCGACTTGCCAACTCATGCCCAGTTCTACAATCACTTCTTCCATCGCACGGCCAATATCCTTTGCCAGAGCCCGCAAAGGAGTGATCCATAAAAGTTGTAAACCGTTTTTATTTTTCGTTAGATAATTTTCAGGATTCGAATTAATAAAAGAAATGATCGCGCCTAAAAAAACAGAAAAAGTTTTTCCGCAACCGGTTGGTGCATTTACTAATCCCGATTTATGATTGATGATGTGTTGCCATGTTTCTTCCTGGAAAGAAAACGGAATAAAATCCTTTTCAGCAAGCCATTTGCTGATTACTTTGAAACCTTTTGTATTTTTTAATTCAACTTTAGTCATTCAACAATTAACAATAAAACAATCAACAATAATTCAATAATAAAATAATTCAATAATCACTTTCCATATAACCTCAGCATCTCTTTCAAATCATCCAATGTATTTATTTCATCCACCGTTTTATCTTTTCTCCAACGGTTCATTCTTGGGAAACGCAGTGCCACTCCGCTTTTGTGACGATTGCTTGCAGCAATTCCTTCAAATGCAATTTCAAAAACCAATTCAGGTTTTACCGTTCTTACCGGCCCGAATTTTTCTAAAGAATTTCTTTTTACAAAATAGTCTATCTGCGCAAATTCTTTATCAGTCAGTCCTGAATACGCTTTTGTAAAAGTGATTAATTCATTTCCGTCTTTCACCGCAAATGTGTAATCGGTGTAAAGATTGCTTCTCCTTCCGCTTCCCTTGGCCGCATACACCATTACGCAATCAATTATTAAAGGATCAATTTTCCATTTCCACCAATCGCCTCGCTTTCTGCCTACTTTATACACCGAGTCTTTTCTTTTCAGCATAATTCCCTCGCTGTTTTTATCTCTTGATTTTTTTTTGATTTCTCCAAGTTCGTCCCATGAATCAAAATTTATTTTCTCAGAAATTTGAATAGATTTATTTTGAATCGACGAAAGAATTTCTTCCAGTTTATTTCTTCTTTCAATTAAAGGTTTCTCACGCCAGTCTTCATAGTTATATTCCAAAAGATCGTAAGCGAAAAAACTAATTGGTGCTTCCTGCAATTGTTTCTTGGAAATATTTTTTCTTCCGATCCTTGTTTGCAAAACAGCGAAGGGCAAAGGTTTGTTGTCAACAGCCGGAATGATTTCTCCATCCAAAACAATTCCATCCGGTAATAAATCTTTCAAAATAAAATACTCCGGAAACTTGTCGGTCATCAATTCTTCACCCCTGCTCCACACAAATAATTCGTTATTTCTTTTGATCATTTGCCCGCGGATTCCATCCCATTTCCATTCCGCCTGCCACAATTCGGGTGCTCCCAAAATTTCAACAGAATCGTCAATCGCATAAGCAAGATAAAATGGATAAGGCTTCGAAGAGTCGGTAACAGCAACGGTTTCACTTAACAACTCCTTAAACGATGTGATAAGCGGATCCCACTTGCCGCTGATCCTGTGCGCAATTACTGAAGGAGAAACATCAACGACTTTTGCCAATGCGTTGACAATGGTTTTTTGTGAAACGCCAATGCGAAAAGCTCCTGTGATCAGTTTATTAAAAACAAATTTTTCTTCGCCGTTCATCTGTTGCCAGCTCTCAATAATAAAGCTCTTCTTCACTGTTTCATCTTCTTTTTCAATGCTGATCAATTTTTGTAAATAATAAGAAAGATTTTGATTTTCATGTTGAAGCGTTTCGGTTTTCGAAAGCAACAAAGCAAGTGTTTCGGAAAAATCACCGACGGTGTGATGGCATTCAGTAAAGAGCCAATCGGGAATTTGCGCAAGCTCTATACACCATTGCCGCATGAGCTTCAAATTCACTCCCCGCCGCGGCCTCCGTCCGCTGAAGAGCGCTATTACCCAAACTTTATCAGGATCAGGAGCGGTTGCAAAATAATCAACAAGGCTTTGCAATTTGTCGTTGGTTTTTGTTGAAGAACTTAGTTCCGTTACTAACTGTGCAAACAATTGCAAGCCATTATTCTTTTCTGTGTTAGCAATTTCATTCATACATTTTCAGCTTCTTCATTTTTAATTTCGAGCGGCGAATTTGCTTCTTCATCTTCATCGCCAAATTGCGTTTTTACTTCTGCAGATATGGCAATGTTTGTTTCATTGAGATAACGACTGAAGGCCGATTGAAAGCCATGAGTAACAAAAACTTTTTCAGCGCCTGTTTCCTGAATTGTTGTTATTAATGAATTCCAATCTGCGTGATCGCTTAATGCAAATCCTGCGTCCACATTTCTTCTTCTGGCATTTCCTCTGACCTGCATCCATCCGCTGCAAACGCCGATTGAATAAGGATAGAACTTTCTCATCCACGATGTTCCTTCAGCACCTGGCGGCGCTATCACAACAGTTTCTTTCAAAAGTTCTTTTGGAGTTTCAGGAGTGATTCTTACAACAGGATTTAATTTCCAACCGGCATCAATAAATGTTTGTTGCATGTTGTAAATCGCGCCATGAGCATAAATTGTTTGCGTAGTTTCTTTAAGCGCCTGTAATAGACGCTGCGATTTGCCAAGGCTGTAAGCGATCAAAATACTTGCTCTCCCATTCTCTTTATTTTTGGTGATCCAGTTAATGATATCATTGTAAATTTCCTGCTGTGCCTTCCACTGAAAAATGGGCAAACCGAAAGTGGATTCAGTAATAAAAGCGTTACATCTTACCGGGTCAAATTTTCCGCTGATACCATCATCTTCTCTTTTGTAATCACCGCTTACTACCCAAACTTCATTCTGATACTCCAGGCGAATTTGTGAAGATCCAATGATATGCCCGGCGGGATGAAAAGACATCTTTACGCCGTTCATAAAAATTGTTTCATTCCATTCCACTGTTTGATAATGGTTATTTCCTAATCGTAATTGAAGGATCGGTTTTGTGGATTTATGACAGAGGTAAAATTGATTCCCAAATCGCGCATGATCGCTGTGGCCGTGCGTTATAACTGCTCTCTCTACAGGTAGCCACGGATCAATATAAAAATTTCCGGCTTCGCAATAAAGACCTTTGTCGGTAAAAGATATGAGGTTGGGCATTTATTAAAATTACAAATTAACGGAGAAATTTCGCTGCTAGTTTTTCAAAAGCATCATTCAAAAGTTATAAGATTTTCAAAACTTTATACTCTTATAAAATAGCGGATTGTAAATCGAACAGAGTTAAACCTTCTGTTTCAGCAGAAGAACAAATAAACCGTTTCCTTATTTTGAAATGACCTTCAATTTTACGATCACATAAATCATTTATAAGCATCGGTTTTTGTAGACGTTTATATTTTTCCCATCTGCGAAAGAACTACCAAAGTTATTGCAATAACTGCCAATACCAGTCCGGCTACATTTTTTTTCGATAGTTTTTCCCTGAAATAAAAGACGCCGACCAAAGTGCCCAAGAGGATCACGCCAAAGTTCATGGTTGCAAAAACAGTGGTTGGGTTTTTTGCAAATGACTGATGCGCCCTTAAATAAAAATAGATGTTCAGGAAGTTAAAGAGCCCCAGCAAAAGGCCATAAAAAACAGCACTTTTTTGGATGGGCAGTTTCTTTTTAAAAAAGGAAACGAGGGTGATCAGAGAAGCAAAAATAAAGCAGCCACAAAAAATATAAAATAGCGCAACGGTATAAGGAATCGCTTTTTGTAAGGCAATCTGCTTAAATAAAACATCGATAATGCCATATCCCAAAAACACAAGCAATAAATAAACCGGGTTCGATCCGTTAGACTGTTCCCTTTTATTTAAAATGAAGAAAAGCGCGACAAAGCCGGTGATGATTCCAATCCATCTAAAGGTGGGAATAAGCTCATTAAAGATCCAGTAAGAGCATGCTATAGGTATCACCAGGGAGATGCGTTGCGCAATATCCGTTTTTATGATTCCGGAATGCCGGATGGAAAGAAACAATAAAATAAATACAAGCGGCAGTAATATAGAAAGTGAAATGGTGTAGGGATTAAGAGCAACATTGCTAAAATAAATTTGCGGCCGAAAACAGGCATATGTTGCAACAATGGCAAATAAATAATTAATGGTAATCAGAAAAATATTTATTGATGTCTTTGCTTTGATATATTTAAATAAAACACCTACAGATACACTGCAAAGAATACTAATAATTAAATTGATCATCTATTACATCACTTTTATCAAGGCCACGAATGTAGATGATTATAGAGAAATCAGTGTCCGACGCTTTTACAATGATCAATATCATTTTTATTTCTGTTTCCGGTCAATTTTGTCAGCTACTTCTCAATCTATCTTTATCCAAAAAAAATGAATACCATGTTTGGAAAGCTAAATAATGCGCAGATAGAAAAGGTCATTGCTGATAATTTTATTGGAAGGTTGGGTTGTCATGCAGCTGGAAAAACGTATGTGGTGCCTATTAGCTATGCTTATGATGGGCAATTCATTTACGCGAGAACCTTTGAGGGTTTAAAAATTTCAATGATGAGGAAGAACCCGAAAGTTTGCTTTCAGATTGATCAAATGGAAAATATGGCTAATTGGAAATCAGTGGTTACCTGGGGAACTTTTGAAGAACTAACTAATGAAAACGATAGAAATGAAGGTTTAGAAAAATTAGTTTCACGCATGCTTCCTGAAATTGCGAGTGAAACGGTAAAACTTTCTCCTCAATGGCCTTTCCCGACTGACGACTTTTCAAAAATTAAAGGAATCATTTTTCGGATAAGGATCACCGAAAAAACAGGACGATTTGAAATGATGGAATCAAAAGGGTTTGTAAAATAAAATCAATTTGAAAATGAAAAAAGTGTTTATTTATTAGGCTACTGCTGCCCCATATTGTTCAAAATGCCAATAAAAAAATGAATCCGAAGCAAACCTGGTTCACGGATTTTTTCTATGATCGGTTAGTTTTGTTCCTGCCTTACTGAAGATGCAATCTTTATTTCAACCGTCGCAAAGCACTTCTTAGTTTTTCAAGCATTTCAGGAATTTCTTCTTTTTTACAAGTGCCGACACTCAGGCGGTACCAATCAGACTCTTTTGGTGCGCCAAATGCGTAGAATGGTACTACAGCCAGTTTTGCTTCATCTAAAATATAAGAAGTAACCTCTGCCTGTGTTGAAAGCAAATTGCCGTTATTTGTTGTTTTGCCGACAAGGTTCAGTTGGATGGTAAGATAAATAGCAGCCTGTGGCGCGCACGCATCTACCGGATATCCTTGATATCTTAATTTTTGAAATCCCTCATAAATCAATTGCAATCTTTCTGAAAGTTCACTTTTATAATGATCCAGGTATTCATCGATCGCATCGTTTTGTAATAAAAATTTTGCCGTTGCGTGTTCTTCTGCCATCGGGCTCCATGCGCCTATGTGACTGTTAATTGCTTTCATCTTTGATAAAACATGTTCAGGCCCCAATGCCCATCCAACACGAACACCGGTAGCTGCAAATGCCTTGCTTATTCCATCAATAAAAATGGTGTAATCTTTCATTTCAGGGCGAAGACTTACCGGGTTATAATGAACGGTATCACCAAACGTAAGCATCCAGTACATTTGGTCATACATGACATACAATTTCTTTTCATCATCATCTCGGCTGATATTTTCTTCCAGAACCATATCGCAGATTTTTTCCAGTTCTTCTTTTTTGAAAACCGTACCCGTTGGATTCAATGGAGAACATAACGCAATCAATACGGCATCTTTCAAATGTGGTTTTATATCTTCAGCGGTAGGCATAAAATTATTTTCGCGCGTTGCCTGGATGACTTCGTGTTGTCCTTCGGTAAAGTGGACATAATGATTATTATTCCAGCTGGGAACAGCATAAATCACTTTATCACCTTTGTCTACCAGAGCCCGGTATAAAGTATAAATGAGCGGACGCCCGCCAGCGGCAATCAGAATTTCGTTTGTATTAAAATCAAGTCCTTCCCGTTCTTTGATGAATGTTGAAACAGATTGCCGTAAAGCAAGAATTCCATCAGCAGGAGGGTAAGTAGTAAACTTATTCCTGTAAGCTTCCACAATCTCGTTTTCTAATTTTTTAGGAATAGGGAATATTGAAGAATCAAAATCACCAATGGTAAAATTGTAAATTTTTTCGCCGCTTTTTATTTTTTCTTTTATCTCCCCTCCGAGACGTACAATTTCACTGCCAATCAGCGTTTCAGCAAGGTGGCTTAGTTTGCCAAAAGTCCTTTTTATGGTTGTATAAATTTGGATAACAAAATGTTTTTAGAATTTTAAAAATAAATCGAAATGGTAGCTTCCTTTTCAATTTTTAGTATTCGATCTACTACAAAGTACTTATAATTTTTTTAAAAACTCTTCCAGGCCTTCAACTATTTTAGTTGCCACCTCCTGCCGGAACCTGGGATTGAGGATCTTCTTCTCATCTTTTTTATTACTCAGAAAAGCCACTTCTACCAAACAATTTGGATAGTCAGTAGGGCCATTCAATGAAAAATTAAAACTACCCACATTGCCAAATTCCTGTAGTCCGAGTTGCAACATCGATTTTAAAATTGCCTCGCTCAAAGGACGAAAACCAATATAACGATAGTAAGTACTGACACCGCTGGTGGTATCTTGTGAAGAAGAATTTAAATGGATGCTGATGAGCAAATCCGGATTTTTCTGCTCCAAAAACTGTATCCTTTCAAACATGCTAAGCGTGGTGTCTTTGGTGCGGGTCATTACCACTTTTGTTTTTTTCTTTATTAATTGTTTTTGCAGTTCTTTTGCTATCAATAAAGTATAATCTTTCTCTTTTATTTGGGAAGTAACGCCTGTAGCGCCGGTATTTTCACCGCCGTGGCCTGCATCAACGGCGATGGTTAAATGGCTTAAATTTAAGATCGCCGGCTGACGTTTAATCCTGATTGTTAGTTTATTATTTTCTGAATAATAGATGCGGTATCCCCAGTTTTGGGAATGTTTTAATTCGATAATGACCCGCATTACATCGTCTTCCGGTTGTTCATACCACGCGTTTTTTATTCCTTTTGCAGTAGAAAGTTGTGTGATCCAGTTGGTATTGCTTACCGCCCCGAAAATATCCACAACAATCCTGGATGGATTGATTTTCATCTCACTTCTGTAAGGTAATTTTTGATCCAGGGAGATCGTCACATAATCATAAAGAGAATCTCCATAAACCTTCCAACTATCCGTCAGATGTTGCTTCTCTTCTACTGCCAACGTTTTCGCCACCTTATCTTTTTCTATCCACGCTGAGTGCAATTGCGAAAGCTGCACTTTATAATCATTTTTCGAGCTATCCGTTACCTTCAACACAACATTGCTGTCCAAAAAAGTCATTTTGGCGCCTCCAAGCCGGTCTTCTCCCAAGCCATATTTTAAAAATGGCAAAGAATCCTTTGTTTTTACATAAAAAAAATCCGGATTTTTCACCTGTGCGCACGCGAATAAAGACGAAAAGAGAAAAAAAGCAGTTAAATATTTTTTCATAAAAATTGAAGATAGAAAAATAATAGAAAGCTTCTAAGGTAATGGATAAGTGTTTAAAAAGCAAAATACCTATTTGAAGTATTTGTTGCTTTACTGGTGGTAAGTGTGGTAGTCCCGACAAGAATCGAACTTGTATCTAAAGTTTAGGAAACTTCTATTCTATCCATTGAACTACGGGACCAATTCAATTTGGAAGTTGGCAAAATTAATGGAAATTATTTAAGAGACCACGGATTGTTCCCCTTTTGTCATTGAATTCAATACAGGTTTGATAGAATTTTTAAGAAACCGTCTTCCTGCTGCGATTTAAAATATTTTTCTCGTTTTATTGCTTCTTCTTTTGTTGGGAATTGTTTCAAAGTAAACAATTTTAAAAGGAAGATAAGGCTTTATAGAAATTGTCATGCCAGAATTATGTTGTTGTAGCCGATTTTCTAAATCTTTACAATAACCTTTGTAATAGTAATTACAAGAAATTGATTTTATCACATAAGCATAAAACATCTATTTTTATTTTATTATTTAACAGAACTTATTAACAAACAAGAATCGAACTTGTATCTAAAGTTTAGGAAACTTCTATTCTATCCCCGTCCGACCGTGTCAGCCGGGCGGGCATTGAACTACGGGACCAATTCCTCTTAAAGGTCGGCAAAATTAATGGAAATTCTTTAAGTAAAGGCTGTTTATGAAGCCAGAAATATGTTTTTCATTGTTAATGATCACACTACAAAATGGCTGCGGTTAATGAAGGAATTTTTTTTAAGGAAAATAGGCGGGAAATTTGCTGGAAAACAATTCATAATGGCTTTACTTTTTGAACCAATAAAAATCAGGGAAATTACTTTAAAAAACAGGATTGTGGTTTCACCGATGTGCCAGTATTCGAGTATCGATGGGTTTGCCAACGACTGGCATTTGGTGCATCTCGGATCACGTGCTGTTGGAGGCGCAGCGCTTGTTTTCACCGAAGCAGCAGCGGTTTCGCCGGAAGGAAGAATTTCGCCGGATGATCTCGGAATCTGGAAAGATGAACACATTCCTTTTCTGAAAAAAATTACCAGTTTCATAAAAGAACAGGGAGCAGTTGCCGGGATCCAACTGGCACATGCCGGAAGAAAAGCAAGTCATTTAAGTCCCTGGAAAGGACGGGTGGCACTAACAGAGAAGGATGGCGGTTGGCAAACGTTAGCGCCAAGCGCGGTTCCTTTTAAACAAGATGAACCAGCACCGCTGAAAATGACGATAAATGAGATTAAAAAGCTGGTTCAGGATTTTGGAGATGCGACTAAAAGAGCCGTTGATGCTGGCTTTGACGTTTTTGAAATTCATGGAGCACATGGATATTTAGTAAACGAGTTTTTATCGCCGGTTAGCAATTTTCGTAAAGATGAATATGGCGGTTCTTTTGAAAACCGCATCAGGTTGCTTTTGGAAATTATCCAAGAAATGAGAAGTGTTATGAAAGAAGGTTCACCTTTATTTGTAAGAATTTCCGCTACAGATTGGGTGCCCGGTGGCTGGAGTGAAGGTGATTCCGTCGCTCTTGCAAAAATTTTAAAAGAAAATGAAGTAGATGTAATTGATTGCTCGACCGGAGGAAACTCGCACGAACAAAAAATTCCTGTTGTGCCTCTTTACCAGGTCCCTTTTTCTGAAAAAATAAAAAAAGAAGCGAAGATCATGACTGCAGCCGTCGGGTTAATTACAACCGCACAGCAAGCTGAAGAAATTCTCAAAGATGCAAAAGCAGATCTGATTATTATGGCGCGCCAATTATTGCGTGAACCTTATTTTCCGCTGCACGCCGCAAAAGAATTGGGAGTGGATATGCCGTGGCCTTTACAATACGAAAGAGCTAAATAGTTGCGTGATTTTTGGTTCAAAAAAAATCTTCTTACTTTTTTGTAAGAAGATTTTCTTTTGAAGATTAAGAAAACTATTTCTTTTGTACGCGGCCATCTTTTTTATCTTTTTCATGACCGATAATATAGCCGCCTGCCGCACCTACTGCCGCACCAATAGCAGCGCCGGTACCTTTATGTTTTGAAATGATTGCACCTCCAACAGCTCCTGTCGCGCCTCCAATCACTGCGCCTTGTGCTCCTTTACTCCATCCTTTGCTCTTTGTTCCTTGTGTGGAAGAAGATCCTGAATTATCTGCAGTTCCCGCATTCGAAGATGTGCCTGAATTCGAAGATGTGCCTGATTTCGAAACCGTTCCGGAAGTTGAAGATGTCGGCGATTTCGATTCTTTTTTTGAATTTGAAGAAGTATGCGTCTCTGATGCCTTATGATGAATAGTGGTCGCGGGTACGGTATTCTCATTTTTCATTCTGGCAGAATCAGAAGAGACACTATTTCTGTACGCAGTAGAATCTGTTAGTAACTGAATATTTCTTGTGTCGGCTTTTTTATTACTGTTACAAGCAGAAAAAGCGATTAAGAACAGAACCGGTAAAAATGCTTTTTTGATGAATCTGAATTTCATAACTCTTAATTTTCGTGAAAAATACATATCTAAAAACCGTGAGGGAGAAAATAATGCCAATTATTTCAAATTTTGTGAAAAATTGTGCAAATTTTGGGAAAAGCATTGTTTTTAATTGTGTTCAGTATTAGCACTAAATTAAATATTAAAACAAAAGGCCTTTCTTTTTTGCAAAAGAAAGGCCTTTTGTTCAAATTCAAAAGTGACCTTATTCCAGCTCAAATTTGTTATCCTTTTTATCCATATTCTTTCCAATTATATAACCTCCCGCTGCCCCTACAACAGCACCGACCACTGCTCCTAAACCTTTTTTCTTGCTGATAATTGCACCACCAACTGCACCGCCAACTCCGCCGATTATCGCGCCTTCTGACGCTTTATTTAATCCTTTTTTCTTCTGAACTTTTGTTTCACTTCCTGTTGAGGCAGTTTCAGAAGAATTTGTACCGGTAGCAGGTTTGTCAACTGTCGTTTTTTCCGGTGCAGGAGTTGTAACAACAGGAGGAGTTGCCGCAGTTGGAATATTGGATACCTGGTCTGGCACAGGTGAAGCGGTTGCAATTTTAACCGGATTAGCAGCCCTTTTTTCAACCGTTTTCACGATTACGATCGTGCGTGGCTTTTCGCTCACTTTTTCAGGAACCGGTTCTGCCGTTACCACTTTATTTGTATCGGATAAAACGTTGTTATTGTAAGCGGTAGAATCAGATAAAAGCTGAATATTTCTGGTCTGATCGTTTTGATCAGAATTGCTTTTACAAGCCGCAAAAGCGGTAATGACAAAAAGAGCAAGTAGTAAATTTTTCATGAGATTAAGTTTTTAGAATGACTAATGTTTTTTAAATTTTGATTGGTTGCTTTCAAAATAATAGAATGAATTTTTGTGTGATTGTTTAATTCTCAACAATGCTTTTTCATTCCTTTAACAAAAGAAAAAATTTAAACAAAGGCCGTTCGAGAGTCACTTTTATTTATCTTCATTAAAAAAAATGAAACGAGTATTTTTATCATTAACACTGCTTTTCACTTTTGCAATCGGTTATGCGCAAAATTTTCCCAACAGCTATACTGATGGAAAATATGTGACGGTAAATGGTGCAAAACTTTATGTGGTTTTGGTCGGCAAAGGCGATCCGTTGATTATTATTCCTGGTGGCCCAGGCGGCTCTCACCTTGGTTATCGTGTTTTTGATTCTTTGGCAAAAGATAATCAGATCATTTATTTTGACGCTTTCGGAAGAGGTAAAAGTGATACTGCCAAAGATGTAAAAGACTATACCCTCGCTCGTGATATTGAAGATATTGAAGGCTTGAGAAAAGCGCTTCATTTTGATAAATTAAATGTTCTTGGACATTCGTATGGTGGCGTTGTAGCCCAGGGATATGCGTTGAAATACCCGGAACACGTAAATCATCTGATCCTCGCAAATACTTTTCACAGTTATATCATGTGGCAAAAAAATGATGACAACAGCAATCATGAAATTGCTACGAATTACCCTGAAGTTTGGGACTCATTGATGATGATACGTGAAAAAGGTGCTGTTTCAAGCGATCCGGAACATCAAAGATTGTATGGCAAAGTTCCTTATGGATTTTTGTACGCTTATAATCCAAATAATTTTTTAACACGTGGTCAAAAGCCTTACCCGAATTCTTTCAATTCAAAATTATATTACCAGATGGTTGGAAAGGATGGCGATTTTTTAGTAGGGAGTGATATTGGGACTTTTGATTACCGAAAGGAGTTGAAAAATTTAAAAATGCCGGTATTAATATATGGTGGCAGATATGATCGTGTTGCTGTGCCGGTGATGATGGAAAAATTTAAAGAATATTGTCCTCAGGCAAAGTTTGTAATGTTCGCAAGATCCGGGCATAACCCGCAGATAGAAGAACCGTCCAAATTATTTCCGCTAATTGAAAGTTTTTTACATTGATATTCTGAACGCAATTCAGCAGAAGAATAAATAACGCGAGTTGTTATTCAGTATCATATCTTTCGACGCTCTCAATGCCCGGCAGCGCTTTTAAATTCGAAACCAGGTCATCCAGTTCGTCTTTATCATGGACGTAAACTTTTACGTTGCCTTCAAACAAACCTTCCTTAGCCTCAATAGTAAGTGCGTTGATATTTATTTTTAAAGTTCCGCTGATGAGGTTGGTAATTTTATTAATTACCCCTACATCATCCAGGCCGATGATTTTAATACCGGTAAGAAAGGAAATCTCTTTGTTCTTCACCCATTTTGTTTTCACCACGCGGTGGCCGTAATTTGCCAAAAGCCTTGCTGCATTAGGACAATTGGTGCGATGAATCTTTAAACCTTCTCCCTGGGTTACAAATCCGAAAACATCATCACCCGGAATTGGCTTGCAACAATTTGCAAGAGAATACATAATCTTATCGCTGCTTTCTCCAAAAATGATTAATTCGTTATCCTTTTTATCCTTTTTTACACCAGTTGAAGCTTTTTCTTCAACCAGCGGTTTTACAATTTTTGGCGCGGAAATTTTGTCGCCCAATACCTGGAAATCTTTTAATTCTCTGAGGTCTGTTTTTTTTACAGCAATATCATAAAACAAATCCAACGAAGAATTGAGCTTATAAAAGTTGGTTATTTCTTCCACATTTGCCTGGTTCATTGGAACTCCAAAACCTTCTAATTTTCTTTGCAGGATATTTTTTCCTTCTTCCGCTATCGTTCTTTTTTCTTCTTTTAATGAATCCTTAATTTTAGATTTTGCTTTGGTAGTTACCACCATTTTCAGCCACTCGCTTTTGGGTTTTTGTTTGGTGGACGTAATGATTTCTACCTGGTCGCCACTCCGCAGTTTATGCCCGATCGGAACCAACTTGTGATTCACTTTTGCACCAATGCATTTTTCGCCAATGGCGGTATGAACTGCAAATGCGAAATCCAATGCAGAAGCGCCGCTTGGCAACATCTTAATATCTCCTTTTGGAGAATAAACATATATTTCCTCGGCCAAAAACGACAATTTAAAATCCTGCAGAAAATCTATTGAATTGGTGTCCTGGGCTGCAAGCATATCGCGTATTTGCTGAAACCATTTATCAAACCTGTTTTCCTCAGATGTACCTTCTTTATATTTCCAGTGCGCCGCCAATCCTTTTTCTGCAATGTCATTCATTCGCTTTGTACGTATCTGCACTTCCACCCATTTTCCATGTGGGCCCATTACTGTTGTGTGCAGCGCTTCATAACCGTTGCTTTTTGGATTGCTGAGCCAATCGCGAAGCCGTTCTGTGGAAGGGTTGTATTCATCGGTGACCAAACTATATACTTTCCAGCAGTCTTCTTTTTCACGTTCAGGAGGGGAATTCAAAATAATCCTGATTGCGAAAAGATCATATACTTCATCAAACGAAACACCCTTCTTTTTCATTTTGTTCCAAATGGAATGAATGCTTTTTGGCCTTCCGTAGATTTCAAAATCAAATTTTCCGTTGATCAGCTTTTCTTTTATTGGCCTTATAAAATCATTAATGTAGCGGGTGCGTTCTCTTTTAGTATTTGCGAGTTTTTCGGCAATATAATGATAGCTGTCCGGCTCCATGTATTTCATTGCCAGGTCTTCCATCTCGGTTTTGATGTTGTAAAGCCCCATCCGGTGAGCGAGCGGCGCATATACATAAACTGTTTCAGAAGCGATTTTCAATTGTTTTTCACGCTTCATGCTTCCAAGCGTGCGCATATTGTGAAGACGATCTGCAAGTTTGATTAATATTACCCTTGGATCATCCGTAAGCGTGAGTAAAATCTTTTTAAAATTTTCTGCCTGTTGAGACGAATTGGCATCAAGAACGTTCGATATCTTAGTGAGGCCATCTACAATTTTTGCTATCTCTGGTCCAAATTCACGCGAGATCATTTCGAGGGTAATGTCGGTGTCTTCTACGGTGTCATGCAGTAATGCACAAATCGTACTGCGCACACCAAGCCCTATTTCTTCCACACAAATCATAGCGACCGCGAGCGGGTGTAAAATGTATGGTTCGCCACTTTTGCGGCGCGTCGTTTTATGAGCTTCTGCAGCTATTTCAAATGCAACCCTTACCTGTTCTTTACTTCCCGGTTTTAATTTCGGTTTTAATGCCCTTAGTAATGCGCGGTATTTACGAAGAATTTCTTTTTTTTCTTCCTCTTCGTTCATTGTGTACTTTGGGATGTCGAGCGTGTTCTCCATTAACTACGAATTTACACAAGAATTAAATGGAAAAAATAAAATTGCATAACCGTACCGCAGATTTAAATTTTATTTTTTGTTAAAAAAAACAAGCATGTTATTGTAAATGAAAATGCAAAAGGTTTAGAAATCTGCTGACATGTTCTAATGGCCAAAATTAGAATATTGATTATTTATGCGTTTACTGCCGGAAGGTTTTTTAAGCATCGTATGTTATAAAAGAAACGAAAGATCCTCATCATCTTTTATTTCTCTTTTTGTAAAATTTGTTTCTTCATTTTGATTGTAAAATAAAGCACCTTGCTCTTTCCCAAAATATTTGAGCAGATTATTTTCCAGTTGCAAGCCAGTTCCTTCAGGCAAAGCCACAATTGGAATTCCCGGATTCATCTGCAGAAATTCTTCCAATCTTTCATCACGTGTTTCACCATTAAATCCTTCCGTTTTTTTATTGAAATAATGGGGGTTTATCTGGAAAGGAAATAATCCCAGCGCATTAAATGATTTTGGTTCAATGATGGGCATATCATTGGTGGTGCCAATAGTAGGGCCAAGAATATTAGAGCCGGCGCTCCACGCGATATAAGGCACGCCGTTATTCACTTTATCACGAATCAAATCCAATAGATTCAAATCATAAATATCATGCAATAACTTAAAAGTGTTGCCGCCACCCACCATGATTGTATCGCAATTTTCAATCAATGATTTTGCAGTTTGGGGAAATGCAATTTCAATTTTATAAGGTAAATCTTTTAAAGAATCCATCACATGAAGCCCATATTCTTCATACTTATTATCTGCGGTGGCGAAAGGAATAAACGCAATATTTGTGGCTTTACTGCCAAGAAAATTTTTAATAACAGGAAGATTTGTTTCAAGATATTCGACGTTGCCCGAGCGGGAACTGCTGAATGCCAAGATTCTTATTAAGGACATGATGAATTGTTATATGGTTATACCGTTGGATTGTTATTATTGTTTAACAAAGCTTCAACTTTGGATCTTCAACTATTGAAGAATCCCATTAATTGTATCCAATTCCTCTTTTGTAAACTCAATATTTTTTATTGCCTCCACGCCTTCTGTCACTTGTTTTATTTTACTTGCCCCAAGAATCACAGAAGTGATTCTTTTATCTTTTAAAATCCAGGCAAGCGCCATTTGGGCAAGTGACTGATTTCTGTTTTTAGCAATATCGTTTAGCTTTTTTACTTTTTCGAGCACTTCAGGCGTAACCTGTGACTCAGTAATCGCACCGTTTTCAAGATGACGGCCAATTCTCGAATCGTCAGGAATTCCATGCAGATATTTGTTGGTAAGCAGCCCTTGCGCCAACGATGAAAAGGTGATACAACCTACTTTTTCATTTTCCAAAACATCTAATAATTTATCTTCCACCCATCGGTCAAACATTGAGTATCGCGCCTGGTGAATCAAACACGATGTTCCAAGCTGGCGGAGCATCTCAATCGCCTTTTTTGCTTCATCTGCTTTATAATTTGAGATGCCAACGTATAACGCCTTTCCTTGCCTTACAATCAGATCCAGCGCGGTCATCGTTTCTTCCAAAGGAGTTTCAGGATCAGGCCTGTGATGATAAAAAATATCAACATAGTCGAGTCCCATTCTTTTCAAACTTTGATCAAGACTGGAAACCAAATATTTTTTAGAGCCAAAATCACCATATGGCCCGTTCCACATTTTATAACCGGCTTTCGATGAAATAATCAGTTCATCGCGATACGGGTTAAAGTCTTCTTTAAATAATTTTCCAAATGTTTCTTCAGCCGCTCCTGGAGGCGGCCCGTAGTTATTTGCCAAGTCAAAATGAGTAATGCCATTATCAAATGCAGTATGCAATATATTCCGGCAATTTTCCAAATCATCAATCTTTCCGAAATTGTGCCATAAGCCTAAAGAAATTAAGGGCAGTTTAACGCCACTATTTCCGCAGCGGCGGTATTGCATCTTTTCATAACGGTCCTCAGATGGTATGTAATTCATCATTAGTTTTTTATTAAAATATCTGACAAAACTAATGAACGCAGGACAAGCGCACAAAGAAATAATAAAACTTGTTTATGAAGAAAGAGGATCTTTTGAGTGACAGCAAATTGCCAGTAAAGAAAGAAATAACAGCAAAGATGTTTTTTATAAATTACTGTTTCTTGATTTGTGAATTAATAAAATGCAATTACAATTTTATCTCTTCATTATTTTTATCGTAAAAATGAAATTCAGTCAGATGGTAGTTGGTATTTGGCCGCACTTTTATTTTTTGTTTAAATTTCATGCTCCATTTAAAACGCTTTGAAAAAAGGCCTTTGGTAAGATATGCAAAAAGAATCGGATGAACTTCAATGGTTAGCCCGCTATGCTTCTGCATAATCAGGTAACTCAGATTTTTCTCAATCTCATCTTCCAAAACCAATGTTGAAGAAATTTTTCCGGTGCCCTCGCAACTTGGACAAACTTCCATGGTATTGATATTCGTTTCAGGCTTCATCCGCTGGCGCGTAATCTGCATCAGACCAAATTTGCTGATGGCAAGAACGGCATGTTTTGCGCGGTCTTTTCGCATAAACTGGTCCATTTGCTCAGCCAGTTGTTTTTTATGCTCGGGAAGTTTCATGTCGATGAAATCTACCACAATGATTCCACCAATATCACGCAATCTGAGCTGCCGCGCTATTTCAGCAGCTGCTTCAATGTTTGTTTCAAATGCATTTTGTTCCTGGTTATTTCCTACACTTTTGTATCCGCTGTTCACATCGATTACGTGCAGCGCTTCGGTGTGTTCGATAATGAGATAGGCGCCACTTGGAAGATTAACAGTTTTGCCAAAAGACGCTTTTACCTGCCGGGTAATTCCATAAGAATCAAAAATGGGCGAACCATTGCTGTGAAAAGATAGTATATCCGTTTTTTCGGGTGCTATCCGTTGCAGATATGTTTTGGTATCGTTGAAAATGTTTTTATCGTTTACCACGATCTTATTAAAATCTTCTGTAAGTAAATCTCGGAGAATGCTGTTTGTTTTTCCTTCTTCACTCAGAATTTTTGTGGGAGGAACAGCGCCTTTCAAATTATTTTGAATATTTTTCCAGGTATTTATTAGTCCCAATAAATCTTCATGAAGCTCGTTTGCATGCTTTCCTTCCGCTGCGGTGCGTACAATTACACCAAAATTTTTAGGTTTTACCGCTTCAATTATTTTCTGTAACCTTTTCCTTTCTTCTGAGGAATGAATTTTTCTGGAAACTGCAATGATATCATTGAACGGAGTAATAACTACATATCTTCCCGGCAATGAAATTTCGCAACTAAGCCGGGGACCTTTTGCAGCAATTGGCTCCTTTAAAATTTGTACGAGAATATTAGGTTTACCACTTAAAACTTCTGCAATTTTGCCTGTTTTTATTATTTCCGGCTCTACTACAAATTTTTCAAAATTCATTCCTGATTCTGAAGTGTCATTCGTTGCCATTTTGGTAAACTTCAAAATAGAACGCACGTATGGGCTTAGATCCGAGTAATGCAAAAAAGCATCCTTTTCAAAACCAACATCTATAAATGCGGCATTTAATCCGGGAATTAATTTCTTTACTTTTCCTAAATACAAATCGCCCACACCAAAGCTGGAATTTGCATTTTCATTATGCATCTCCACCAGCTTTTTATCCTCGAGTAAGGCTATTTCCACTGCCTGTGGGGCAGCATTTATAATAAGTTCCTTGTTCAACTCAAAATCTTTTAAATTAGTCGCTTCAACTAAACCATAAACAGAAGGAAAAAGTAAAGCCGGATGTACCGGCAGGCGAAAGTAAAAGTAAGTAAATAATTACCTCTTCTTATGACGATTCTTTCTTAAACGCTTTTTACGCTTGTGAGTAGCGATTTTATGACGTTTTCTTTTTTTACCGCAAGGCATAGATATTTTTTTAATAATTTTATAATAAAGACAAATAAAAAAATGTTATTTGCCGATGTTGCTTGCTAAAACCAACTAATGGCTTTCATTTACTTGTTTAATCCGGGCGTCGATTTCTTTACTAAACTCTGGATTATTTACCAGGTGCTTGCTTTGTTCATACCACTTTACAGCGTTTTGTTTATCGCCAGAAGCAGCGTAAGCATCTGCAAGCCAGGAAACTGCTTCAAGATTATGTGGGTCAAAAGTTACTACTTTCTTCAGCCTTTCAATCGCTTTTGCATATTGATTGGAAATAACACCACCAATTCCCAGAACCAATTGCGCCTGCATATTGTTAGAATCCTTTTCAACTACCTGCAGCAATTGCTGAATTCCTTTCATCGTTTGCTCCGCATTTCCAACCATTCCTTCGCCATACACGTAGCAGCTTCCCAATCCGACTTTTAAATCCTCATTTTCAGGGTGAAGCTTTAATGCTCTTTCAAACAGATCTGCTGCAGTCTGGGCTTCCCACACTTTTTGAGCCGGGTTTTCCTCCCGTTTCATGTTCTCTAAAATAAAACGGGCTGCAAAGGTGAGCTTTTTTTCCGAATTATCCAACTTTGCAGCTTCGCTTAAATAATATACATACGGTATAAAAGAACCGACAGAGTCTTTCCAGAAATTTGCCAGGTTGGTATATTGATTTTCAGATTGATTTTTTACATCGCCACGGCTGATATTGTTCTCAATATTTGTTACATAGATCAAACGAACAGGCGATAGTTTTTGCTTTTCAGCAAGAAGCGTATCTTTTATATTAAAAACGGGAGTTTCTGCTTTTGTTGCAGCCGGAATTTCTTTCTTTGTAGTGGTTGTCTTTCCAAAGAAAAAAAGTATAAAAACGAAGATAAGGCCTGCAGCTGCTAAAATAATTCTTTTGTTCAATTCTTATCGGGAATTTTTTATCGTGAGCAAAGGTAAGCCATTATGCTTGTTTTAAGAAAGCTGCTTTTCTTTAATCTGCTCTACAAATTCCTTTGACGGTTTGAAAGCTGGAATAAAATGCGCAGGAATCTCTACGGCGGTATTTTTTTTGATATTCCTGCCGATTTTCGCGGCTCTTTTTTTGGTAATAAAACTACCAAAACCTCTAATGTATATATTTTCTCCTTCGCCAAGCGTTTTTTTTACTTCCGTAAATAACGCTTCCAGTGTTACAAGAACATCTACTTTTGCGATTCCTGTTTTGTCGGATATCCGGTTAATTAAATCTGCTTTTCTCATTTGAAACTCTTTATTTATTAAAATTAAAATGTGTTTCCATTGATGATTCAACCAGGTATGGCAAATTTAATAATCTTTATTGTAATAACCTGCTATAATATATCTTGTGTATGTTTATTTTTTTTATTTAATCGACAAATGAAGTTTTTTTGACGAAAACAGGTAGAAAAAGGAATTTGTGAATCGATGAAAAACGAAAAATTGTTTTCAACTTCTTTATTATTTTGGCACTGTAATGAAAACAGCCGTGAAATGCCGTGGAAAGGAGAAAAAGATCCGTATAAAATTTGGATAAGTGAAATTATTTTGCAACAAACAAGGGTGCAAAAAGGCCTGGCTTATTATAATCGGTTTATAGAGGAATTTCGGGATGTAAAAACTCTTGCAACAGCCTCTGAACTAAAAGTTTATAAATTATGGGAAGGCCTTGGTTATTATTCGCGTTGTAAAAATTTAATAAGAACTGCAAAATACATTCATGAAGAACTGGATGGCCATTTTCCTGAAAAATATGAAGACATTTTAGCATTAAACGGCATCGGAAATTACACCGCTTCAGCGATTGCATCGTTTGCGTTTAATCAGCCTTATGCGGTTTTAGATGGAAATGTTTTCCGGGTATTATCCCGGTTTTTTGGAATAGAAATACCAGTAAATACCACACAGGGGAAAAAATATTATGCCGCGCTTGCGCAAACACTTCTTGATAAAAAAAATCCGGCCCTTTACAACCAGGCGATTATGGATTTTGGAGCAGTGATTTGTAAACCGGCGCTGCCGGAATGTTTGCAATGTCCTTTACAAAAAAAATGCATTGCTTTTTTAAAAAATAAAGTTTCTGTTCTCCCTGTAAACAACGCAGTAAATAAACAAAAAAAGCGTTTTTTCAATTACCTCGTTGTTGAATACGATCAAACATTTTATATCAACAAAAGGATTGAAAAAGATATTTGGGAAAATCTGTATGAATTTATTTTGCTAGAAACAAATTCGTTACTAAATGAAAAAGAGCTTTTAAAAAATGAACAATTCCTGTCTCTTTTAAAAGGACATGCTTTTAAAGTAAAATCATTTTCAGAAAAAATATCGCAAAAGCTAACTCATCAATTAATTACCGCAATATTTATTCCTATAGAAATAGAAAAACCATTGCATACAGGAAAATATTTTTCAGCTAATGTGAATGAGTTAAAAAGCTTGCCATTTCCAAAATTAATCGCATCTTATTTAGCAGAGAAAAATGTACCTTTAAGTTCGATTTAATCTATTTTCAAATTGAAGAAAATTTGTTTTTATGCGCGGAGTAAATAAAGTGATATTAATCGGCAACCTCGGAAAAGACCCGGACATTCAATATCTGGAAGGAAATATTCCGGTAACTAAATTCCCTTTGGCAACCACAGAAACTTACAAAGACAAAAATGGAAAAGCAATTTCTCAAACAGAATGGCACAATGTGGTTTTATGGCGTGGACTGGCAGAACTTGCGCAAAAATACCTACATAAAAGCAGCCTCGTTTACATTGAAGGCCGCTTGAAAACAAGATATTGGGAAGACCGCGACCATAATAAAAAAGTAGCTACTGAAATTATTGCAGACAATCTGATCATGCTGGATAAGCGCTCCGATTTTCACTTTGAAGAACCAAGCGAACCATTTCACGGAAATGCCACTCCGGAAACCGGTGAAGAAAAACTTCCTGAATAAATAAATTAGATGATATTAAAACCGTTATCTTTAAATAAATTTTTTGGTTTTGCATTATCATATGGTTATCGAAAATAGTTCTCAATTGCTTACACTTCTAGCCATTACATCCGCCGATACTACTATTCTTGTTTTTATTCTACTGGTGCTTTTTGTTTTATCGTTTCTTTTTTCCGGTTCGGAAATGGCATTTTTTTCACTAACGCTGAAGGATATGAACATGCTGAAAACCAGGCAGCAGCCTTCTTATAAAAGAATCGTCTCGCTTCTCTCCAATCCGAAGATATTGATGGCTTCGCTGCTGATCTCTAATTGCCTGGTGAATATTGGCATTATCCTGATTTCCAATTCATTGATGAATGAATGGATTGACACTTTAGGACTTCATTCTGCTATTAATTTTTTAATAAAAGTAGTAGTCATTGCCGGGGTACTGGTTTTGTTTTGCGAGGCGCTTCCCAAAATCTGGGCGACACATCACAAAATCTGGTTTGCCTCCACAGCTTCTATGACGGTTGAAATTTTTAACCGGATTTTTTTTAAAATAGCGAGGCAATTGGTTGCCTTTGGCGATTCGGTCGAAAATCTTTTTCATTCAGAATCAGCAACAATGAAAGACAGTCAACTGGATGATGCGATTGACCTTTTGCCGGATGATAAAACATCAAACGAGGAAAAACAAATCCTCAAAGGAATCCGCAAATTCAGCAACACGACTGTGAAACAAACTATGAAGCCGCGACTGGATGTAAACGGCATAGAGTCTTCCACTTCCTTTCAGAATGTAGTAAAAAAAGTAAAAGAATTTTCATATTCCCGCCTGCCGGTTTATAAAAATAACCTGGATGAAATAGTAGGTGTTCTTCATACAAAAGATATTTTATCGCATCTTAAAGAAGAAGAATTTGACTGGCATCCCTTGATGCGGCCGGTTTTTTATGTGCATGAGCAGAAATTAATTGAAGACCTTTTGCAGGATTTCAGAAATAAGCGCATTCATATGGCAGTCGTGGTAGATGAATTTGGCGGCACTTCAGGACTAATCACACTGGAAGATATCATGGAAGAAATTATCGGCGACATCCAGGATGAATTTGATGATGAACAAAGTGTGAACAAAAAAATAGATGACAACACATATATTTTTGAAGGAAAAACAATGATTAATGACGTTTGTAAAATATTAAATATTCCTACTCATACTTTTGATTTGCTTCGTGGCGAAAGCGATTCCCTGGCCGGCCTTATTTTGGAAATTGCCGGTGAATTTCCGAAAGTAAATGCACAATTTGAAACTGCTAATTATTTGTTTACCGTTCTTGAAATAAATAAGAATCGTATTCAAAAAGTGAAACTTACTTTAAAACAAAAACCTGCAAAATAAAATCGCTTATTTTGTAGCAAATTTTTCTGATGCACCGGATCTCCGTTTTCTATTTTCTTTTAATTCTTATAAGTTGCAATTCAAACTATACTTCTAAAAAAGAAGGGTATTTTAAAATAGATTTTCCTAAAAAGGCTTATACAACGTTTAATGATCCTGCTTATCCTTATTCATTTGAATATCCGGTGTATGCAAGGATAGCAAAAGATTCATCCTATTTTAATGTGGGCGAAAAGAATCCGTACTGGATCAATATTGTTTTCCCAACATTTCGCGGAACAATCTTTATCAGTTATAAAAATATCGGCGGTGCTTCTGTTTATAAAGTTAAAAACTCGGATGGAACTTACCGCGATTCTATCGGAAAAAACAGCTTTCAAAAAATGGTGAATGACTCTTATAATCTTACCTATAAAAATGATATAAAAGCCTATTCCATACAGGATAGCGTAATGCACACACCGAATAATATCACCGGTGTTTTTTTCACCCTTTCGGGTAATGTCGCAACGGCAAAACAATTTTTTTTATCAGATACAGCACATCATTTTTTGAGAGGAGCGTTATATTTTGATGCCACACCGAATGAAGATTCATTAAGACCGGTAAACGAATTTTTGCAGCAGGACATGAAACATCTGATAAATACGCTGAAATGGAAATAACGAAAACATAAAATCTATTTATTTGTCCTTTTGCTGAAGAAATTGCAACAGTGAAACTTGTAGGAGGGCTAAAGAATATTCGTAAAAAAACTTGACGAAATTTACCAAATGGAAAAATCAAATTTTATAGATCTGATCAAAATATTTTGCAAAAGCGGTCATGGTGGCGCCGGCAGCAGGCATTTCCTGCGCAACAAACTGACTGCTTTTGGTGGCCCGGATGGAGGTGACGGAGGAAGAGGCGGTCATATTATTTTGCGCGGCAACAAAAACCTTTGGACACTCTTACATCTGCGTTATTATAAAAATATTTTTGCAGAAAATGGTGAGAACGGTAGTAAAAATAATTGTACCGGCCATGATGGAAAAGATGTGATCATTGAAGTACCGTTAGGAACGATTGCAACCATTCAGGAAGATGGAAAAACAGTAGAGATACTTGAAGATGGAGAACAAAAGATATTATTACCGGGAGGAAGAGGCGGCCAGGGAAATTCGCATTTTGCTACACCAACAAACCAGGCACCTGAACACGCACAACCAGGTGAACGGGGTGAAGAAAGTTTTGTGTCTCTTGAATTAAAAGTGCTTGCTGACGTGGGGTTGGTAGGCTTCCCAAATGCCGGTAAATCAACTTTGCTTTCGGTAATTACTGCCGCAAAACCAAAGATCGCCGATTATGCTTTTACTACCTTAACGCCTCAACTTGGTATGGTAGCATATCGCGATAATAAGAGCTTTTGCGTCGCAGATCTTCCCGGAATTATTGAAGGCGCAGCGGAAGGAAAAGGCTTGGGATACAGGTTCTTAAGACACATCGAGCGCAACCCTGTCCTGCTTTTTGTAATTCCCGCCGATAGTAAAGATCATGGTGAAGAATTCGAAATTCTACAAAATGAATTGAAAGAATATAATCCCGAATTGCTGGATAAAAAATTCCTGATTGCCATCAGCAAAAGTGATATGCTGGATGAGGAACTTAAAGAAGCGATTGAGAAGGAATTGCCGGATAATATTGCGCATCTTTTTATTTCATCAATTACAAATAAAAATTTGACAGAATTAAAAGATTTGTTGTGGAATGCATTAAATTCTTAAGCGTGTTTTTATAAACAGCAATTTCAAGACGAATTACACCAATTATGAGCCGCAAAATTTTATTTTTCATCAATCCTATTTCCGGCGTAAAAAGTAAATTCAACTTAGAAGAAACCATTGTTGCCAAATGCGAAGAAAAAAGTATTTCATTTGAAATTTTGTTTACTTCAAATGACGGTAATTATGATTTTTTGCATAATAGGATTAAAGATGAAAACGTAACGGATATAGCTATTTGCGGGGGAGATGGAAGTATTGCGCCGATTGTTTCAGCTGTTCTAAATCTTCCTGTAAATATTGGTATTGTTCCTCTCGGTTCAGGAAATGGATTGGCGCGTACTGCAGGAATTCCAAAATCGATTGATAAAGCTATTGATGTTATTTTAGAAGGAAATTCAACTTATACGGATGTTTTTTTAATCAACAATAAACTGAGCACACACGTTTGTGGACTTGGCTTTGATGCGAAAGTGGCGCATGATTTTTCAAAACAAAAAACAAGGGGACTAAACAGTTATACCAAACTTACCCTGAAGAATTTTTTTGCTGCAAAAACGTATCCTTTCATTATTGAAGCAGAAAACACTGAATTTAACGTAAATGCATTTTTGATCTGCATTGCAAACAGTAACCAGTTTGGAAATAATTTTAAAATTGCGCCACAGGCAAGCATCTGCGATGGCCTTTTGGATATAGTTGTGCTGAAGGAAACAACCAAGCCACAAATTGTTATCTCGTTTATTAAACAGCTTATTTCGGGAAAAATAAAAAGTCTTTCGGAAAACGATTTTCACAAAAAAAATATTCTTTATTTTCAAACAAAAAAAATAAAACTAAAGAATCCGAAGCTTGCTCCTTTGCATATTGATGGAGATCCGGAAGAAACTTTTAAGGAAATTTCAATTGAAATATTACCGGCTGCTTATAAACTGATTCATCCATAAATGATCTGCAAAGTCAATTTCTCACTTATTTGTCGTTTACTGCTTATTCACCAAAACGTACATGCATCGCCAATATAATTAAACACCTAACGTCTAAAATCGGCGCAGCAATATTTATAAATTCACCGTTTTCATTCCTGCTTCCGTGTATCGTAGTCCGGCAGCAGCATTTTTAGGAAAAACGTCTTCAATTTGTTTCAAATCCTGTTCGGATAATTTTACGTCAACAGCTTTCACATTTTCTTCCACATATTTTACTCTTTTTGTTCCCGGGATAGGAAAAATAAAATCTTCTTGTGCCATTACCCAGGCCAGCGCCAATTGAGAAGGTGTGCAATTTTTTTCTTTTGCAATCGCTTCTATTTTTTCTACCAATTGCAGGTTCTTATTAAAATTTTCACCTTGAAATCGTGGTGAGCTTCTTCTGAAATCATCTTCATCCAAATCCTCAAAACTTTTGATTTTACCAGTTAAAAATCCACGGCCAAGAGGGCTATATGCCACAAATGCTATTCCCAGTTCTTTACAAGCAGGTATGATTTCGTTTTCAGGTTCACGGCTCCATAAGCTATATTCGGATTGTAAAGCAGAAAGGGGATAAGTAGCATGTGCTTTCCTCAACGTTGCTACATTCACTTCGCTCAAGCCAATCCCTTTGACTTTTCCTTCTTTTACCAATTCGGCCATCGCTCCTATCGTTTCTTCAATTGGTGTATCCGGGTCTTTTCGATGCAAATAATATAAATCAATTACATCCACCCCCAGCCTTTTTAAACTCGCTTCACAACAACTTTTTACATAATCCGGCTTTCCATTTACGCCTCTTGCTGTCGGATTTGCAGGGTCTCTTACAATTCCAAATTTCGTTGCCAATGTAATTTCATTTCTGAAAGATTTGATTGCTTTCCCAACTAATATTTCGTTGGTAAAAGGGCCATACATATTCGCTGTGTCGTAAAAAGTGACACCGAGGTCAAAGGCTTTTTGTATCGTTTTTATTGATTCTGCATCATTTTGTTCCCCATAAAATTCGCTCATTCCCATACAGCCCAATCCTATCTGCGATGCGGTCAATCCCTGGCTTCCTAAAGGTTTTATTTTCATAATTTCTTGTTTAAATTGAAAAGTAAAGGTAGAGAAATGAAAATTGTGAGCCGTTCTGTCCAAAAAAAATTACATGCCAACGCGGTTCCTAAAATAGAAATGTTGCCTATTTGTTTGTTTGTTGAAAAAAATTTTATAGCAAAAAAGCCATCAGTTACGATGGCTTTTAATCAAATTTTTAAAATTTATCAGGAAAGTTTTTCTACCTGCATATAACTCAATTCCACCGGCGTAGCACGTCCAAAGATTTTCACCTGTACTTTTAATTTTTTCTTTTCATCGGTCACTTCTTCGATTACTCCGTTAAAATCATTAAATGGACCGTCAATAATTTTAATGGTTTCACCTACAATAAATGGCTCACTCATTTTCATTCCACCTGCATCCGCCATTTCATCTACTTTACCAAGCATTTTATTCACTTCAGATCTTCTCAAGCTAATGATCTCACCTTTTGAACCTTTTCCGTCCGTTAAAAAATGCATTACATTAGTTGTATTGCTCAAATGCTGAACCATTTCGCCTGAAAGTTTTCCATCCAGCACTTCTATCATTACGTATCCTGGATAAAAGTTGCGCTCACGCATTACTTTTTTACCATTCAATACTTTATAAACCTTTTCCACCGGAAGAAAAACCTGCAAAATATATTTATCCCATCCCTGCCTGATGATGTCTTTATCGAGGTATTCTTTTACTTTTCTTTCTTTACCGCTTACTACCCTCAAAACATACCATTTGGTATCCTTTTCGGCTACCGGAGAAGTGGTATCAGCAGGGAGTTGTTCCTCAATATGGTTGTTATTTTCTTCTGACATGATTACTTAAATAAAGAATATATAAATTTTAAAACGCCGTTGGATACGAAGTCCATCAAAGCAACGATAGCAGTAATGATAATGGTAGCGGCGAGCACGATCATGGTGGATTGTTGCAATTCTTCCCATGTTGGCCATGTCACTTTCTGCATCATTTCTTTATAAGAATCCTTGATGTATAACGCAACTTTATTCATAATGTTAATTTTATAATTAGCTAATCCGCTAATGTGCTAACGTAGGGCTGTTTTAATTAGCATATCAGCTAATCAGCATTATTATCACATTAACGAAGCACGGGCACAAGGATTCGAACCCTGATCAAAGGTTTTGGAGACCTCTATTCTACCATTGAACTATGCCCGTATGTAAAGAACTTCCTTAAAACCAAATTAGCTAATTAGCAAATTTGCTAATTAGCTAATTTTAGTTTCAAAGATATGAAAATCTTATTTTAAAATCTCTGTAACCTGTCCGGCACCTACTGTACGTCCACCTTCACGAATCGCAAATTTCAAACCTTTTTCCATTGCAATTGGCTGAATCAATTTTACAGTAAGAGAGGTATTATCACCTGGCATTACCATTTCTGTTCCTTCCGGTAATGTTACTTCCCCTGTTACGTCAGTTGTACGGAAATAAAACTGAGGACGGTATTTATTAAAGAATGGAGTATGACGTCCGCCTTCTTCTTTGCTCAATACATAAACTTCACCTTTAAACTCAGTGTGCGGAGTGATAGATCCTGGTTTGCAAAGTACCATACCACGACGGATCTGGTTTTTTTCAATACCGCGAAGTAACAAACCTGCATTATCTCCTGCTTCACCCTGGTCAAGTAATTTCTTAAACATTTCCACACCGGTAACTGTAGAAGTCAATGGTTTTTCCATCAAACCTACAATTTCAACTGGTTCGCCCACTTTAATACGACCTCTTTCGATACGGCCTGTAGCAACTGTACCACGACCTGTAATAGAGAATACGTCTTCTACCGACATCAGGAAAGGCTGATCAACCGGACGGGGAGGTAATGGAATGTATGTATCAACAGCCTCCATCAATTCATCGATTTTTGCTACCCATTTGTCATCACCAGCCAAAGCGCCTGTAGCAGAACCCTGAATGATTGGAGTATTATCGCCATCAAAACCATAAGAAGTTAGTAACTCACGAATTTCCATTTCTACCAGTTCCAACAACTCAGGATCATCAACTAAATCAACTTTGTTCATGAAAACAACGATACGTGGAACACCTACCTGGCGAGCCAAAAGAATGTGTTCTTTAGTTTGAGGCATTGGTCCGTCAGTAGCAGCAACAACCAATATTGCTCCGTCCATTTGAGCAGCACCTGTGATCATGTTTTTCACATAATCGGCGTGACCCGGACAATCCACGTGAGCATAGTGACGGTTTACAGTTGCATATTCAACGTGTGCTGTATTAATAGTGATACCCCTTTCTTTTTCTTCAGGAGCGCCATCAATATCTGCGTAATTTTTTTTCTCCGCTAAACCTTTTTTAGACAAAATATCGGTAATAGCGGCTGTGAGGGTTGTTTTACCATGATCCACGTGGCCAATAGTGCCAATATTAACGTGGGGTTTATCCCTTTTAAAGTTCTCTTTTGCCATTTTGTTTGTTTTTTAATTTTTATTTTAAAAATTTCCTGACCGGTTCATTTCTTTTTATAAAAATGAACTTCTTAGTATGAGCGGAAGACGAGGCTCGAACTCGCCACCTATAGCTTGGAAGGCTATCGCTCTACCAAATGAGCTACTTCCGCTTGTAAGCTTTTTTTTTGTTCAACTTTCAACTTTGAAAAGAGCTGTTGATGAGAATTGAACTGACGACCTTCCCGATTTACGATCCGGATGCCACCTCTGAGCTACAACTTTCAAAAACAGAGCTGTTGATGAGAATTGAACTCACGACCTCTTCCTTACCAAGGAAGTGCTCTACCCCTGAGCTACAACAGCTTGAAAGAAGTCAAACCTATCTATTTCAAATATCTTCTCTCAACATTGCGATGAGAATTGAACTCACGACCTTCCCGATTACCACCGGGATGCTCTACCCCTGAGCTACAACAGCTTGAAAGAAGTCAAACAACTATTTCAAAAAACTTTTTATTATTAGTGATAAAACAAATAATAAAGTGGGCAGAGCAGGGTTCGAACCTGCGTACTCGTGAGAGAACAGATTTACAGTCTGTCGCCTTTAACCACTCGGCCATCTGCCCTGACTATTTCCTGGAATTCTCAATCTTTGAGAGCCAGTGGAGGGATTCGAACCCCCGACCAGCTGATTACAAATCAGCTGCTCTGGCCAACTGAGCTACACTGGCATTGGCTCAAATACAATCTTATAATGAACTCTTTCCACAAAACTTCCCTCAAGGGTGATTTTTTGGGAAGGCAAAGGTAATGGAAAATGTTTAATGGAAAAATTTTGAAAAGAAATTTTTATTGCCAATAAAAGCATAATGTTTTCAAGCGTATTTTCAATAAGAAAAGACCGTAAAATTAAATAGCCTCCGGTTATCCGAAGGCTATTATTTAAAAAAATTCTATTGAAGATTTAAGCTGCTATCTTTTGTTTTTTTCTCTTTATTTGAGTAATTACTGACTCCAAAGCTGTATCAAAACTCTCTTCAAAAGATTTAGAAGAATGTTTTACAAAAAAATCGTGTTTGGGAACATGCACCTGGATTTCCGCGATTTTGTCTTTAATAGTATGAGCTACATTATCCAGCTTTAAAAATATATCCACTTTCGTTATTCGTTCATGAAATTGATTCAGCTTTTGAATCTTTTTTTCAATTAAAGCGATCAACTTTGAATCTGCCGCAAAATGCAGCGTTTGAATGTTTACGTTCATAGTAGTCCAATTTTTAAGTGAGAAATTAAATTGAGGAATTAAATACAGAGGTTTCAATGCAGGCAAAATTTATAAATGAATAATAAATTTTCGTGGAATGAAGTTACCGCTTAGAACCGGTTTTTCAAAATGAAAATTCAGAAAAATGTTTATTCTTCAGATTTGGGGTGGGCCTGCTTGTAAACTTCCTTTAATTTTTCAATGGAGTTATTTGTATAAATCTGCGTAGCCGCAAGGCTGCTGTGGCCGAGCAACTCTTTTATTGCATTAATTTCTGCACCATTGTTCGTTAAATGAGTGGCAAAAGTGTGGCGTAATATATGAGGACTTTTTCTTTCATTTGTAGATACTCTTGAAAGATTTTCTTTTACAACATTATATATATATTTTGGGTCAAGTTTTTCCCCTTTTTTATTTACCAAAAGAAAATCTTCAACTTCCGACAATTCTTTTCTTTTTTCAAGAATATACTCATCAATTATATTTAGTAATTGAATGCTTACCGGGATAAACCTTTCTTTATTTCCTTTCCCCAAAACTTTGATCATCCCTAAAGACTTGTCCACGTCACTCTCTTTTAATTGAATCAATTCATTGCGGCGAATACCCGTTTGATAAAGAATTTCAAATATTAAAAAATCTGTTTTACCTGCAAATGTTCCAGGAAAATAATCGTGTTTTAATAAACTGTTTAAATCTTTTTCCTGGATAAAGGAGGGAAGTTTTCTGCTCACTTTTAAGGAAGCGATAGCAGCAACCGGACTTATAGAAAGATTTTTGATTTTAAGCTGATACTTAAAAAAAGACTTCAGCGACGATATTTTCCGGTTTACCGTTTTTGAGGAACATTTATTTTCTTTCAATGAAGCAAGCCATGTACGAACAATGGAAGCGGTAATTTCCTTTAAATCAGTGATCTTATATTCTAAAAATAGAAATTCAAAGAAAGAATTCAAATCATTTTGATAAGAAATAATCGTGTTTTCAGAATATCTTTTTTGAAACCTGAGATAATCTAAAAAATCGTGGATCGAATATGGTTCAGTTGCGGGCATAAAAAAATCCGGTAAGTGTAAAGCTACTAACTAAACCTGACCGGAAATAATATATAAGTGTCTTTAACCTAATTAAATTTCAACCTTACCGCTGGCAATTTGTTGCTTGTAAACCGCTTTCAACACTTCACCACGCCTTCTTACAGACGGCTTTGTAAACGACTGACGGTCACGAAGCTCTAATAAGGTACGGCTCTTTTCAAATTTTTTCTTGTACTTTTTAAGCGCTTTATCAATATTTTCGCAATCTTTTGAATCAATAATGAGCATAAACTTTTGTCTTTTTTTTAAGGACGGCGAAGATAAAGCAATTTTTTAAATTGAAAAACTTAATAACTATTAATTTTCTTAAAAAAATAAAAAAAAGTGTTTACAGGAATTATAGAAGCATTTGGAGAAATAAAAGATATTTCCGTTGAAAAATCAAACCGGATTTTTTATATTAAAAGCGAGTTGGCTTCCCAACTAAAGGTGGATGAAAGCATCAGTCACAATGGAATTTGCCTGACGATTGAAAATATTGAAGATGATATATATAGGATAACAGCCATAGGGGAAACATTGAAAAAAACGAATGCCGGTAACTGGAAAACCAATGATTTAATCAATCTCGAACGGGCAATGAAAATGAATGACCGGCTTGATGGACATATCGTACAAGGACATGTAGATGGAACCGGAATTTGCACTGCCAAAAGAAATAAAGAAGGAAGTACTGAATTTACTTTTGAATATGATGAAATATTTGCGCCCCTGATTATAGAAAAAGGTTCCATTTGTGTAAATGGGGTGAGCCTTACTGCCTTTGATGTTTCCAACAATCATTTTACGGTTGCCATTATTCCATACACTTTTTCACATACCAATTTTCATTCTTTAAATAAAAAGGAAGTTGTCAATTTAGAATTTGATATTTTGGGTAAATATGTACAACGGATGGTAAATATCAAGTCGTCGGCCCACGACGATGAAGTGATCAGGAACCTGGATCATTTCCAGTAAAGAAATAAATAAGCTCAATTCTTGTTTGTAAAAAATTAATCCAACTCAGGATACAACACAAATTGTTTCATAAAATCCTTTACGTCATTTTTTACAGATTTAATTACGTTTTCGTTATCCAAATTCATCAAAACATTATCTACAAAATCTACCACCGTTTGCATATCATTTTCCTTCATACCTCTTGTCGTTATTGCTGGTACACCCACCCGGATTCCTGAAGTAACAAAAGGACTTTTATCATCAAACGGAACGGCGTTTTTGTTTAAAGTAATCGCAGCTTTATCCAGCGTTTCCTGTGCTTTTTTTCCGGTAATATTTTTATTGCGAAGATCGATGAGCATTAAATGATTATCAGTTCCGTTGCTTATTAAATCATAACCTTTTGCATTAAATGCCTTTGCCATTGCCTGCGCATTTGTTTGAATTTGTTTTGCATACGCTGTAAAATCTTCCGTTAATATTTCTCCGAAAGAAACCGCTTTAGCAGCAATAATATGTTCCAGCGGGCCTCCTTGTGTGCCCGGAAAAACGGCCATATCTATCACGTGGCTCATCATCCTGATTTCTCCTTTTGGTGTTTTTAAACCAAATGGATTTTCAAAATCCTTTCCCATCAAAATAAGTCCGCCTCGCGGCCCACGAAGGGTTTTATGAGTGGTAGAAGTTACAAAATGACAATATTCAAATGGCGAATTTAATAAGCCTTTTGCGATCAAACCTGCGGGATGTGCCATATCGCACATTACAAAAGCACCGACTTCATCGGCGACTTTTCTGATGCGTTCATAATCCCAGTCGCGGCTATAAGCTGAGGCGCCGCAGATAATCATTTTTGGTTTTATTTCGCGCGCTTTTTGTTCGAGCATTTCATAATCAACCAAACCGGTTTCTTTTTTTACACCATAAAAATGCGGCTCATAAATTTTACCGGAAAAATTTACAGGTGAGCCATGCGTAAGATGGCCGCCCATGCTTAAATCCAGGCCTAAGATTTTATCACCAGGTTTTAAAACAGCGAACATGACTGCGAAATTTGCCTGTGCGCCGCTGTGCGGTTGCACATTGGCATATTCACAATTAAAAACCTGTTTCACGCGGTCTATGGCAAGCTGTTCTGATTCGTCCACAAATTCGCAACCGCCATAATACCTTCTTCCCGGATAACCTTCTGCATATTTGTTGGTAAGTACGCTTCCCATTGCACGAATCACTTCATAAGAAGTAAAATTTTCTGATGCAATTAATTCAATTCCTTCTCTTTGGCGGTTCAATTCTTTATGAATAATGTCAAAAATCTGCTTGTCTTTGTACATGAAATAAAATTTTTCGCAAACCTACTAAAAGAAAGCGGATTGCAGAACGTTGTGGCTGAACGGCGAAAGCTGATTACAAAACATTTCCTATATTCACAGCCCTTTTCAAACACCGGATGATAAACTTACAAAAACATGAAGGCGATTATTCCTGTTGCAGGCGCGGGCACTAAGCTGCGCCCTCACACATATACGCAGCCAAAGGCATTGATTCCATTGGCTGGAAAAACAATTCTGAGTATCAATGTGGACCAATTGCACGAAGCCGGAATCAATGAATTTATTTTTATTGTCGGATATCTCGGAGAAAAAATACAGGATTATATTAATGCAAAATATCCCGGCCTCACCTGTCATTTTATTTATCAGAATGTAAGAAAAGGAACCGCCCATGCAGTGGATCTTTCCAAAGATTTGGTTGGTGATGACGACGTTTTTATTGCTTTAGGCGATACCATTTGCGAATATGATATTAAATCAGTGTTAGAATCACCTTACTCGATGCTGGGTGTAAAAAAGGTAGATGATCCACGGGATTTTGGCGTAGCAGAAATAAATGAAGAAGGTGTAATTACCAAAGTTGTGGAAAAACCATTCATCCCAAAATCAAATATGGCTTTGGTCGGCCTGTATAAAATAAAAGACTCGAAATTATTGTTTAGCTGCCTTTCGAATATCATTACAAATGGAATCAAAAGCCATAACGAATACAACCTCACGGATGCGCTTGAATGCATGATAACCAGGGGAACAATCTTCAAATCTTTTAAAGTAGAAAACTGGTTTGACTGTGGCCGGAAAGAATCTCTTTTAAAATCAAACTCCATTTTACTTCAAAAATTTGGAGGCACGATTGCCGAACCAAATAATTTTGAAAACACCATTTTTATTCCACCTGTAAGTATTGCCGAAGGATGCGATATCAAAAACTCTATCATTGGCCCTCACGTGGCGATGGGCGAAAGCACCATCATTCACTCGTCCATTATTAAAGATTCGATCATCGGATCGTTTTCCAAATTGTATGATGTAATGCTCGATGATTCCCTAATTGGCAACGATACAGAAGTAATTGGCGAAACGCGCTCATTAAATATCGGTGATAATACAGAAATTGATTTGGGTTAATGAGCTGATTGGCAATGTGCTAAAACGATCATGATTTAGAGGTTTTTTCTCAAACTTTTACCTTGAAATATTTTCACTGAATAAGAGCTTTTCAGCAAAAAGAAGTGTTTTCACAACAGCTAAGATTAAGAAATTCGTAACGAATTCGCTAATGATTTTTGCCAAATGCGCAAAATCTTCCGGAAAAAAGTAGGACATTTGCCGCCCGTTTACAATACTGCAAATACAATGTTTGTATTAAAAATAAATTTATGAAGTTTTTGAATGTTGTTATCAAGTACCGCCTTTTATTAGGAGTATTTTTTTTATTACTTGGAATTGTCGTAAATATCGAAGCCGGATTTTGGCCTTCTTTTGTTTTGTATTTAATTGCTCTTATATTAATTGTGGGTCATTTTCTTTTTGGACCTATGAGGCTGATACAAGGTTATATGGAAAACGGTGATATGGAAGGCGCTCAAAAAGTCATTGATTCTATCTGGTTTCCCCGGCTTCTTATTAAACCGGTTCGCTCGGTCTATTTTACACTGAAAGGCAACCTGGCGATGGCAAACCAGGATTTTGACAGTGCAGAAGCTCATATGAAAAAGAGTCTGAGCCTGGGCCTGCCAATGAAAGAAGCTGAAGGGGCGAATAAGCTTCAATTGGGAATGCTGGCGATGCAAAAAGGGAACATGCGCGAATCTGAAAATTATATACGACAGGCAATTCGTGCTGGCTTGCCTGATAAGGAAAACCAAGCTGCCGCTTACTTACAGCTTTCTTCGATCATGATCAATAAAAGAGAATTCCGCGCTGCAAAAGAATATTTCCGGAAAGTAAAAGCTTTAAAACCAACTACACCGCAAATCGTAGATCAGATAAAACAAATGGAGAAATACATTACCAGGATGCCCGGGTAATTTCATTCGTTTTTAGGTTTATGACAGAAGTTTTTTTCTTGAAAATAAACAGCCTTCTCTGTTATTTCTTTTACTGTAACTAAATCTTGTGGAGAAATATGGTTGTGTTGATATGAGAAATCAAATACAAACCGGAATTGTAAGCTCCTTTTATCGCAATTGCCGCTCTGGTTAACACTGAAGTACTTGTAGTCATTTAGCTACCATTGCCGTATCAAGTCCGGGTTAAGTCAGGCATATGCCGGACTTAACACGGACTTGATACGGAGGAGTCATTAACTTTGCCCCTATAGAAAGTATAGGAAAACAGAATCTTCTTATAGCAATAAGTATATTTGATTCATGCTTTAAACGGCACACAAAATCTCCGGCTTCTGCGACTGGCTGAAATTATTTAGCTTGTGTTATGATTTAACAGGCAGTGATTCTTTGACATCTGTATCCAAACATTTGAGGGTTCGGCTCATCTTCCGAACATTTTGCCCAGCTCATCCTTTTTAAATTCAAGAAAAACTGGTTTACCATTGGGAGTGGTATTATTAATAGTACAATTAAATAAATCTTCTACCAGGCCTGTCATCTCTTTTTCCGACAAATAAGTTCCGGCTTTTATTGATTGTTGCCAGGCCATCGAACGCAATAATTTTTCTCGTTTGCTAAAACTCATATCCATATTGAAATGCTTGTATTGCTCCAGTATTTTTTCCAAGCAGTCTTTTTCATTACCATTCGGAACATCTGCAGGTGAACCCTGAATTACAAAAGAATTATTACCAAAAGGTTCTACCTGGTAACCAAGAATGTTTAAATCAGTCAAAAGTTCATTCAATAAAACGGCATCAGGAGCTGCAAGTTCAATAGCCGTAGGAAATAAGCTACGCTGAATGGCAATTGGCTTGCCTTTCAAGGCTTCAGTAAATCGCTCATACAAAATCCTCTCGTGCGCGTTTTGCTGATGAATTACGATAAAACCGTTTCCATTTTGAGCGATAATAAAACTGTTGTGTATCTGAAAATAGTGATCTGAAGTTGGTTGTTTGTCGGCTTTTGACTGAACCGTATTTTTAAACGGAGATAGATAAAAATCTGCCTTTTCCCGAAATGGCTTTTCTAAATTAGATGCAGGCTTTTCTAAATTATTTTGCTTTAATAAATTATCATTCCACGTTCCTAGATCGCTTTTACTGTCAATAAAATGAGCCTGATTTTTTTTGGTAAACGTATTGAACAACGATGTTCCCGTTGCAGAAAATTCTTTCTCCGATGTAAATGGTTTGCTCACTGCTTCTGTTTGTTGAATAGAAGCATCGAGTTCAAAATCGAGAGTCGGCGTAACAGAATACTGTGCGAGTGCATGTTTCACCGCAGATTGCACAAATGCATAAATAATTTTCTCGTCTTCAAATTTTATTTCCTGCTTTGTCGGATGCACATTAATATCAAGCCGCGAAGGATCAATATCAATGAATAACGTGTACATCGGAAAGCTGTCTTTTGGAATCATTTCGCTGAACGCGTTCATGACCGCATGATTCAGATAAGCGCTTTTGATAAAGCGGTTGTTCACAAAAAAATATTGATCGCCCCGGGTTTTTTTTGCGGTTTCCGGCTTGCCAACAAAGCCATAAATATTCATGTAATCCGTTTCCTCTTTTACACTTACAATTTTTGCAGAATAATTATTTCCAAGGATTTGAATCACTCTTTGCTTTAAAGAACCTTTTTCCAGATGAAAAACTTCCTGCCCGTTCGATGTGAGCGAAAAAAATAAAGAAGGAAATGCCATCGCCACGCGGATAAATTCATCAACAATCTGCCGCAATTCTGACGCATTACTTTTTAAAAAATTCCTTCGTGCCGGCACATTGAAAAATAAATTTTTCATGCAGATGTTAGTTCCTTCAGGTGTTGCTACCGGCTGCTGCGATTTTACAACACTGTTTTCTATCTCTATGTAAGTGCCAATTGATTCACCCTTTTTTTTTGTTTTCAATTCAACCTGCGCCACACCCGCAATACTTGCCAAAGCTTCACCCCGAAAACCCATGGTTTTGATATGAAACAGATCGTCGATGTTTTTTATCTTGGAAGTTGCATGTCGTTCAAAGCTCATTCTAGCATCGGTTTCGCTCATTCCTTTTCCATTATCGATCACCTGCACCAATGCTTTTCCTGCGTCATTCACATATAATTTTATTTCAGTGGCTCCGGCATCCACTGCGTTCTCAAGCAGTTCTTTTACCGCGCTGCCCGGTCTTTGAATTACTTCGCCGGCAGCTATTTGGTTAGCAATATTTTCGGGTAATAAATTAATGATATCAGCCACAAGTCTTCAATATTTTAAGTCGGCGTAAAATTAATGCTTATAATTTTCGTAACACGCAAATTAAAAGGATTACAGTAAATTTGTGGCTATAAATAAATGCATATTTTCTTTTGAAATACAATCAAAGCACTTTAAATAAATTAGAGAAAATCCTGGAAGAAGCCGGCTATATCGTCCGCTACGAACGTGGCTCTTTTCAAAGCGGCTATTGCATTCTCGAACATAAAAAAGTAGTGGTGCTCAATAAATTTTTAATTCCGGAAGGAAGAATCAATACACTCATGGATCTTATTCCTTCATTAATAATCAATTATGATTTGCTAACACAGGATTCGCAAAAATTGTATGATGAGGTAATCGAAAAGAATCAAAACGTAGAAAATTAAAGTAGTACGTTCCTGTTTTTTTATTTCTTATTTCTTCCGGTAAAATTTTTTATAGCTTTGAAAGGTGAGCTATCCTGATCTTCAAATTACTTTTCTTGGCACCGGAACCAGTGGCGGCGTACCAATGATTGGCTGCGATTGCGTTATTTGTTCTTCCACCAATCAAAAAGATAAACGCCTTCGCAGCAGTATTTTGGTTCAAAGTGAAAAGACAACCCTGGTCGTTGATACTACCCCCGACTTTCGCACTCAAATGCTTCGTGAAAATGTAAAAAGATTAGACGCAGTCATTTTTACTCATCCACATAAGGACCACATTGCCGGATTGGATGACATCAGGGCGTATAACTTTTTTCAAAAAAAACCGCTTGATGTTTATGCCAATAAACTTACTGAAGAAGCTTTGCGGCGTGAATTTTACTATATTTTCTCAGAAAAGAAATATTCCGGTATTCCTGAAATTAAATTGCAGACCATCACGGATAAGCCTTTTATCGTTGGTGATATCCCGGTAATTCCGATTGTTGTTTATCATCTAAAAATGCCGGTGCTTGCATTTCGTTTTGGAAACTTCACATACATCACAGACGCAAACAGAATTGATGATGAAGAAAAAGAAAAAATAAAGGGAAGCAAAATTCTTGTGGTAAATGCATTGCGAAAAAAAGAACATATTTCTCACTTCACTTTGCAGGAAGCCATTGACCTTGTGGAAGAATTAAAAATTCCTTCAGCTTATTTTACGCATATTAGCCACCAGCTCGGTTTGCATGATGAGATAAATAATGAATTGCCTCCAAATATTCACCTGGCTTATGATGGATTAAAAATCAAAATTCCCGGGGAATAGAAATCACTGGTATTTATTTTTTTGCTTTGGCTCGTGATGAACTCAAATTTTTTTCAACCTGAATAATTTGGTTTCGTGGCTCAATACATTTCCCTTCCATGATGTCGCTTTTCCCAGGTTTTTATGTTGCCACAAATCCGTGATTTCATATTTTCCGTGCAGGCCCAAATCATCAAATTTGATGCTTGCTGTTTGTGGCGCATTACTGAGGTTTAAAATGGCTACTGCATAATCGCCGTTTGACAATGGTTTCACCAAAACATTCCAAACATCATTTTTAATTTTTAATACGCCCTGTTTGCCCAAGCGATCCTGGTCTATCGCAATTGCTTCATCATTCAAAAGAATTCTTTTTGTTTCGCCATTCATATTTCTTACATCATTTGTAGCAATAAGTGGAGAAGCCATGATGCACCAAAGGGTCATGTTGCTTTGATATTCGATGTCGTTGCAGCCTGTTCCGCCAAGATCACCTGCCGGACCTTTGCTTCCACGCAGTCCTACCACAAGCATATCGGGATCGTTCCAACGACCGGGACCGGCATAGTCGGAAAGTTTGACATTGATATCATAATTATGCATCACGCTTTTCCATGAATCTCTTACATCACCTGTAGTGCGCCATAATTGCCCACCAACGCCCGCAGCCCAGAACCAAGGCTGCCTTCCACCCCACTCACAAATACTGAAAACAATATTTCTTCCGCTATTTCTTAAAGCATTCGCCATTTTTCTGTAACGGATCTTAGCCGTATTGGAATCAGATGGCGCATGGCAATAATCATATTTTAAATAATCAATTCCCCACCAAGCAAAGGTTTTTGCATCCTGTTCTTCAAAGCCAAGACTGGCCGTAAAATTTGCGCAAGTGAGTTGAGCTGCATCTGAATATATTCCCAGTTTAATTCCCTTGGAATGCACATAATCAGCCAGGGCTTTAATACCAGATGGAAATTTTTTTGGATCGGGAATGATATTGTTTTTATTATCCCGGCCGCCCTGCCATCCATCGTCAATCATGATGTGATCATAGCCGGCTTTCACCATTCCGCTTTCAACCATTGCATCAGCCATTTCGTGAACAATATTTTCATTGATATCTATGCCGAAATAATTCCACGTCATCCAGCCCATTGGTGGAGCAGGCGCCAACATATTGCCGGCAGAATCTTTTACCTGTGCGCAGACAGTAAGGATGCTAAGAAAGAATGAAATAAATAAAAACGTAAAAAGTTTTTTAGTCATCGTTTTATTTTTAATGATTTAAAATGAGAATTATTTTATTGCGACAATTTAGTTTAAAATGTTGTTCAGTAAACAAACATTTATTGCTGATTTGTAATTTCTTTCAAAAATCAATCGCTGCTCAAATTTCTCTTTTATATTTGAAAAATTAAAACCGTACAAGATCAGGAACGAATATAAATGGATAGCTGCAGGAGTGCTGTTTGCCTTTTTGTGGGCATCGGCATCCACTGCCACTAAAATTGCGCTGGACTCTTCACAGCCTTTGGTCATTGCGCAGGTAAGATTTGCGGTAGCAGGAATTATCATGTTGTTTTTTGCTCATTTATTAAGAAGGGAAAAATTACCACAAGGTGTAGAATGGAAGCAAATAACCATTTATGGTTTGCTCAATATTACCATTTATCTGGGTTGTTATGTAGTGGCGATGCAAAATGTAACTGCAGGAGTTGGAGCGTTGGCCATTGCAACAAATCCTTTATTCATCAGCTTTTCATCCATATTTTTTTTAAAGAAAAGATTAAAGCCTGAGGTTTTTATTGCGTTATTTTTAGGAACAACGGGGGTTGTTTGTGCATCATGGCCGTTATTAAAAGATGCTTCTATCACCATAAGCGGATTGGCTTTATTGCTTTTCAGCATGTTGTCGTATTCCATTGGGGCCATTTATTTTTCTGCAAAAAAATGGAACGACCTAAGTATTTTGACGATCAATGGATGGCAAACAACTATTGGCGGACTTTTGTTATTACCTTTTACACTGTGGGAATATCGGGGAAATAAAAATCACTTTGATTTTAAATTCTGGGGCGGCACTTTATGGCTGGCCGTTTTTGTTTCAATTTTTGCCATTCAATTATGGCTGTGGCTCTTGAAAAAAAATACCGTAAAAGCCGGACTGTGGTTGTTTTTATGTCCTGTTTTTGGCTTTGCTATCGCGGCAGTAATACTCAATGACGTCATCAGTGTTTATACAGTTGTGGGCGTTTTGTTTGTGATGATCGGTTTATTTTTATCGCAAAGAGAAGCAAAAGGATAATGCTTTTGTATCTTAATTTTTCTCTTCTTTTTGATGCAGATTATATCCTGCCAGGTAAAAAAAACAAATTCCCCACAATTCATATTCACGGGTAAAATAAATTTTAAAAGGGCCGGATATTTTTTTGCGGGTTGCGTCATCAAATATCATTTCATAATGAATAGTTCCTTCGCTAAAGCCCATTCCAAACGGTTGTTGATGTGATTCCTTTAATTCAAAATCAACATTTTCCAAAATAAAAGAAGGATTTTCAAACTCAATGGCCGCATCGTAAAGGGAATAAAAGCGATTCATTAAACTTTCGCGGGAAAGAATCGTTCCATCCGGTTCAATCAGTTCTTTATTGATATAATCAGTTTCTGTATTCAGTTTTCTGTCAAAAAAATCATTTAGAAAATGATTGGTAATATCCGTTATTTCCTGCTTATGGTCCGGATGAAACTCTTCATAGCTAAAATAAGTAATCATCCCTTTTACGGGTAAAAAAGACGTTTCATGATTAAATAATTCTTTGGTTATGAAATTATATTTAAAACGATCATCCCTTTCTTTAGTGAAATTAATATTGATTGAATAATTATTTAGTAAATCCATTAATCTGGTAAATTCTGTTCGAAATTGTGCTGAATTAAGATTTTTTTCATCGTCAAAAAAAGGTTTTCCGAGGATTTCAAAAATCCGTACTGGTTTTGAATCAGCACTTACCTTTTCAAATTCCAGGATATTTTTTAAAAACTGATTTTCTATTTCCGGTGGCAAGTCAGCATCGCCTCCAAAAATGGCACCTGATTCCGCCATCATTTTCATTTTCAAAAAATCATTTTGCATGCGAAGATTTTCTTCCGGATCATCGCTGAAATTTTCATCTTCCGGTAATTCGTTTTGCTGGCTCATGCTATTGTTTTAAAGTAAATTAAATGAAAATTATCTGAAAAAGCGAATAAAAACTCACTTTTATTCTACTATTAATTAGTCTTTTGATGATACCATTTCAGCAAATCAACAAATAAGCCAAATTCTTTTTCTTCCATTGTATTTGCCACCTACTGCTTTAAAGGTCGGACATATACGTATGAAATAGGTCGTAGGATTACGAATAAATCCGTAAATACAATAGCAGGAAAAAAAGGCAGTAATGCGCTTGTGTGCACCATCATGCCGGATTATCTTTGCATTCAGAAGTTGATTGATGTTCAACAAACATTAATCGCATATCCAAATATCCATTGAAAAAAACCTCCCGAAGAATCGGGATTCCTTTAATCCAGGAAAAACCATAAAATCCGATGTCAGTCAACTTCTTTTTTTTTGAATTCAATGCCTTTAGAAAAATATTAATCCCCATGAAAACCAGGCTTTAAAAAGCCTTTCCTTATCCGGGAAAAATCAAGACCCAGACAGAGATAAAAAATTAAAAACTTCCGGTGATGAACCGGAAGTTTTTTTATTTGGTATTATCGGTACTATCTTGCAAAATTAAATGCAAAAAGTATGGGATTGTCTATTCATTATTCCGGTTATATCCGGGAAAAAGAAATGTTGGATCCATTGATAGAAGAAATAACTGATATCTGCCAGGCGCTCGGCTGGCCAATCCATACTTTTGATGACCACGAGATCAAAGGAATTTGTTTCAGCCCGAAAGGAAGTGAGCCTGTTTTTCTGACATTCAATCCCGATGGGAGAACACTTTCGCCTGTCGATAGTATAGCGTCAGATATTTATGATGGTGTGCGGATTGATAAAGATTTAAAATTTACGATAAGCACCAAAACACAATACGCTGGCGCTGATGCGCATATTGCGATCATTAAATTATTGAAATATATTTCTTCAAAATACCTCAAACATTTTACATTATTTGATGAAGGTAGTTATTGGGAAACTGGTGATGAGAAAGTGTTATTACAACAGTTTGCCAGGTATGAAGCGGCGCTGGATGCTTTTACAGATTTAAAGGAATGAAATCTTCAAACCGCAAGTGCTCAATCACGGATAGATTAGAAAGGATTTTTGAAGAAAAATTTGGTGGAGAGTCCTAATAGCCGAAAAATTCTTTTAATTTTTATCCTACGATTGCGCAACAAATAAAGAAATATCTCTGTTTCTTATTTTAATCCACATTGCTTTTTCAATTTTCATTGATTAATATTTTGACGGTAAAAGTATATAAATAGAAAAACTACGAATGAACCATAGGTTTTTTACGAATGCACCAGTAAATACAATAGCACGAAAAAGAGGCAGTAATGCGCTTGTGTGCCGTATTGTGCCGGATTATCTTTGCATTCAGAAGTTGATTGATGTTCAACAAACATTAATCGCAAATCCAAATATCCATTGAAAAAAACCTCCCGACGAATCGGGATTCCTTTAATCCAGGAAAAACCAATAAAATCCGATGTCAGTCAACTTCTTTTTTTTTGAATTCAATGCCTTTAGAAAAATATTAATCCCGATGAAAACCAGGCTTTAAAAAGCCTTTCCTTATCCGGGAAAAATCAAGACCCAGACAGAGATAAAAATTTAAAAGCTTCCGCTGAAATAGCGGAAGTTTTTTTATAAATTAATTTTTTAAAAAGGACAGAAGTTATTCTTTCATCAAATGCTTATCAAAGCCGGCTGCAATCAGCTTTTCATAAGCTTGCCATACATCTGGCGCAATTTCCTGGTAAATTTGAAATCCTTTTTCAGGATAGTATTTAATCCGTTGCAAATCGCCTACCATAATATGAATGACGCGTTCGAGTGGAATTTCGTCTGTTGGATAAGTTTCAAATGAAATTTGGGGAGACGTAACGCTCAGGTTTTTATCGGGCCAATGTTTCTTAAAAGTAGCATAAGACCTTCGCTCCATGTAGGGTTTTTGCACGACAATAAAACTTTGCGGATTTAACTCTTTTTCTGCCAGCAACTTCTGGGTAAATAAAATATTTTCTCCGGTATTGGTTGATTTATTTTCTATCAAAATTGCTTCCGGCGGAACTCCTTTTTCTATTGCGATTTTGGCGAATTTATCCGCTTCCGATTCTGTCCAGATTTGCTGTGTAAAATTTCCCAAACCTCCCGACATGATCACCAATGGCGCCAAGCCCTGATGATATAATTCCGCCACCCTTTCCGCCACCCTAAGATCATGACTGCCAAGAGCAAGAATGCAATCTGATTTTGCCAATACATGATTCATTTGATGGTAATTCCAAAGTGTTTTGGCTAGAGAAAGTATGTCAGGTGTCAACATTTTTAAGGAAGTATTAAAGAGGTAAAATTAAGATGGCAATGATCGAAAAACGTTGCAAATGTAAACCCGATTTTCATTAGGATCTTTTTAAGACATTAAAAATCCATTCCGTAAATTTATCTTTTTTAAAAATCTAACAAACAATCCCGCATGATTATTAAATTAAAACTATTGGTTGTATTTCTTTTCCTCGTTGGTTTTGTAAAAGCACAAAACACTCCTTTTTATTCTGAGATCCAACAATTTAAAAAGCAGGACAGCATTCACTTTCCACCAAAACATGCGATACTTTTTCTCGGAAGTTCTTCTTTCAGAAAATGGCAAGATGTGCAGAAGTATTTTCCCGATTATACCATCATTAACCGCGGATTTGGTGGTTCCACAATTCCTGATGCCATCCGTTATTTAAATGAAATTGTTTATCCTTATGAACCAAAACAAGTACTAATTTATGAAGGCGACAATGACCTTGCTTCGTCTGATAAGATAACGGCCGATTCTGTATTAAATCGTTTTGAAAAATTATTTTCATTAATAAGAAAACATCTCCCCAATACTTCCATCGCTTTTGTTTCGATAAAACCAAGTCCCAGCCGGGAAAAGCTGATGCCTGAAATGCAGGAAGCAAATTCAATGATAAAAGATTTTTTGAGTCATCAAAAAAATGCAGCTTTTATAGATGTTTATCATGGGATGCTCAACAAAGACGGCACTCCTGATAAAAGTCTGTTCATCGGGGATGAACTGCATATGAATGATAAAGGGTACCACATCTGGCAAAGAATTATTAAACCATATTTGTTGAAAAAATAAAAACCCCGGATCATGAAAAAACTAAACAAAAGCCTTTTTGTTTTCTTCATCATTTGTTCGTTTACTGCAAATGCGCAGTCCAATAAAATGAATGACTTCATCCATAATCTGATGAAAAAAATGACGCTGGAGGAAAAGATAGGCCAATTAAATCTTGTTACTCCCGGCGGTGCTGTTACCGGTGCAGTTGTAAGTAAAGATGTGGATGATAAAATCCGCAAAGGCCAGGTAGGTGGCTTATTTGGCATCACCGGGCCGGACAAGATTCGCCGCGCGCAGGAAATTGCCGTCAACAATTCACGACTACACATTCCTTTATTATTCGGGCTCGATGTCATTCATGGTCATCGCACTATTTTCCCTATCCCACTCGGTTTGTCCAGCAGTTGGGATACTGCAATGATCAAAAAAAGTGCACGAATTGCTGCCAATGAAGCTACAGCGGATGGATTAAACTGGGTTTATTCGCCAATGGTTGATATTGCCCGTGATCCACGCTGGGGACGAATTGCAGAAGGATCCGGAGAAGATCCCTTCCTTGGATCTCAAATTGCAAAAGTGATGGTAGAAGGTTACCAGGGAAGTGATCTTTCAAAAGATACAACCGTGATGGCTTGTGTAAAACACTTTGCGTTGTATGGAGCTGCAGAAGCGGGCAGAGACTACAATACTGTAGATATGAGCAAGGTAAAAATGTACAACGAATATCTTCCTCCTTACAAAGCAGCGGTTGATGCCGGAGTTGGAAGTATCATGACTTCATTCAATACCATGGATGGAATACCGGCTACTGCAAACAAATGGCTGTTGACTGATTTGCTTCGCAAACAATGGGGATTTAACGGATTGGTTGTTACTGATTATACGTCAATAAGCGAAATGGTCAATCATGGAATGGGTGATGATAAAAAAGTGGCCGAACTGGCATTAAATGCAGGTGTGGACATGGATATGGTAAGTGAAGACATTTTAAAATATGCCGCCCAGTTGGTAAAAGAAGGAAAAGTATCTGCAAAAACAATTGACGATGCCTGCACAAGGATCCTCGAAGCAAAATATAAACTCGGTTTGTTTGACGATCCTTACCGTTATTGCAATGATCAAAGAGCAAAAACAGAACTGATGAGCCAGGCCAATTTAGAGGAAGCGCGTCAAATTGCAGCCCGTTCTTTCGTCTTGCTGAAAAACGATAACCAGGTATTGCCTTTAAAAAAATCAGCAACTATTGCATTGATCGGGCCTTTAGCCGACAGCAAAAGAAATATGCTTGGCACCTGGAGTGTTTCCGGAGATCCTGAAAAAAGTGTTACCATAATGCAGGGCATTAAAAATGTTGCGGGAAATGATGTAAACATTTTGTACGCCAAAGGAGCGAACATCAGCGATGATACTGAATTTATCAAGCGCGTGAATGTGTTTGGAGAAGAAATTACGGTAGATAAAAAATCCCCGGAAGAAATGCTTAATGAAGCAGTAGAAACCGCAAATAAAGCTGATGTGGTAGTGGCTGTACTTGGCGAAGCGGCAGATATGACCGGCGAGTCATCTAGCATGACGCATATAGGTTTGCAGGAGAGCCAGGAAAATTTATTGAAAGCATTGGTAAAAACAGGGAAACCTATTGTTTTGGTTTTGATGAACGGAAGGCCAATGACATTAATCTGGGAGGATGCGCATGTAAATGGAATCCTCGATGTTTGGTTTGGCGGAACAGAAGCAGGCAATGCGGTAGCCGACGTGTTGTTTGGCAACTATAATCCTTCAGGCAAATTAACTGTAACTTTTCCACGGAACGTGGGCCAAATCCCGATTTATTATAATCATTTGAATACCGGAAGGCCTTTTCATCCGGGTGATTCGCCAAAGTTTAAATCAGATTACCTTGACGCGAGCAATGATCCTTTGTATCCGTTCGGTTATGGATTGAGCTATACTATATTTTCATACAGTGATATTTCATTAAGCAATAAAACTATAAACCCAAATGGGAAAATAACTGCAACCGTAACCGTTACCAATACAGGAACGGTGACAGGAAAGGAAACGGTGCAATTATATATTCGTGATATGGTTGGAAGCATTGCACGACCGGTCAAAGAACTAAAAGGCTTTCAGCAAGTTACTTTAGCGCCCGGTGAATCAAAAAAAGTCTCCTTTACAATTTCTGTTAGTGATCTGAAGTTTTACAACAGTGATTTGAAATATGTGTATGAGCCGGGAAATTTCAAGGTGTTTATTGGAACCAATAGCAGGGATGTGAAAGAAGCAGATTTTCAGTTGAAATAAATTCACAATCTCTTAATATTGATAATTCTTATTGGTGGTTTGAAATTGGTTTCAAAATCAGGCTGTTGATGGATTTCTTTTACATATTGCATGCCTTCGATTACTTTTCCAAAAGTTGTATATCCCTGTTTGTCCGGACTGGCATCACCGCCATAATCATAATCCGGCTCATTATCGAGGGTAATAAAAAATTCCGTATTTCCTGAATTTGGGTCTTCATTTCTGGCAAGAGAAATTACTCCCTCAGTATGAAGAATGCCGGTTTGTTTGGTAGTTTCCAGCGGAATACCAGGAATTGTTTTTTGCAATTTATAATTCGTCTGCCAAAGTCCTCCCTGGATAAGCTCAGCTTTGTCCACATTCATTGGCTGATCTTCTTTTTTCAAGACGCGGTAAAAAGAAGTGTTTTTATAATAACCTGAATCTACATAAGAAAGAAATGCAGCGACTGTTTTGGGTGCTTTTTCAGGATATAATTCAACAATAATATCGCCATAGTAAGTTTGGATATCGATGGTTGGATGAGTATATTTTTTTTGTTGTTTACAACTCATCGTAAACAATAGAAACAGAAAGAATACATATTTTAACGCTTTCGAAATCATCAGATTCTTATTTGAAAATACCGTTTAAAAGAATGATGAAGATAATAAAATGTCACCTTTAATAAAGAAACAAATATGTTCAATTTCTGTTTTTATTTTTATCCTGTAAAGGAACGTTACAGGTAACTAAGCCACCATTTTCTGTGAGAAGATTTCAACCGGTCATATCTTTTACAAAGAGGATACATGGCAACCACAACCGCAATCCAAATCAAATACACAATTCCCAACGGCAAACCATCATTGGGCGATTTGAAATGTAAAAAACCCGTATTTGCTTCTGATAAAGTATGCCCGTTTGCGAAAAATAAGATCATGCAAATAATATGAATTATGAAAAAATGAACCAGGAAATAAAAAAACGGAACGCGTCCATATACCGACACAATGTTGCTCCATTTTCCTTTTGAGCGGTCAAATAAAGAAAGCAAAATGATTGCCGGTCCCAAAGTCATTAATAAAAAGAGAAGTGAAGCGGGATACTTTGTTGTATTTAAAAAAGAAAGAATGGTAAACACAAAAGTATTTTGTCGGTGCCATTCGGAAGGATCGCCATAAACATTGGTAAAACGAAGAGTAATAAAAAACAAAGTGATTAAAATTCCCGTTGACAACAAAATTTTTTGTCTTCGTTTCGCATCAAATTCTTTTTTGTAAAGGGAACCCAGGCAATATCCTAACATCATCACTCCCGGCCATGGAAGCAGTGGATATAGAATGGCGAATAACCGGTTGTGATCGTAAGGAAAAAAAGATTGCTGATGAAGAAAGCCCCACCACAAGGGCGTTTGAGTTGGTTTGACATAATCGAATGCATCTAGGAGATTGTGTCCGCAAACTATGATTAATCCAATGAAAAATATGGTGCGAAGCGGCAAATAAATCACTCCTGCCAAAATGATCATCGAAAATCCGATTACAGATAAAACTTCAATTGCCAAAAAGCCAAAAGTAACATCAAAGGTGAGGAATAAATTAAATACGGTAAGTTCAATCACGATCAACCAGATTCCTCTTTTCAATAAAAAAGATGACAACTGCTTTTTTGTTTTTTTTCTTCCGGAAAGAAAAGCAGAAGTGCCGGATAAAAAAACAAAAACCGGCGCGCAAAAATGAGTGATCCACCTGGTGAAAAATAAAACCGGGGTAGTAGTTTGTAAATTGGTAGGATCTATATTATAATGTAAAAAATCGCGCGTGTGATCGAGTGCCATTATGATCATCACCAGACCACGAAGAATATCTACAGAACTAATTCTGGATTTTGGAGTAACAGATGGCAAAGTCAACGAATTATTCATTCATTTTAATTTCAAAATAAATGAATAAATAATTATAAATCGCATTTATTTCTTGCTTTGCTGAAAAGAAAAAACGGCAGAATTAATTTATAGAAAAAAGCTCTTTAAAAATTTTTCTTCCGTCGATATTGCCAAGAGCAGGATTGCACGCCCTTTCCGGATGCGGCATCATACCAAAAACCGTTCTTTCCTTGTTGGTAATTCCGGCAATAGAATTGATTGAACCATTTGGTGAGTGATCTATGTGAACTTCACCTTTTTCATTGCAATAACTGTAAAGTACCTGGTTGTTTTTTTCAATCTCTTCCAGTTCTTCTTCTTTCACAAAATATCTGCCTTCTCCGTGCGCGACAGGAATTTTAAAAACTTCATTTGAGTGTTCGGCGGAGCCACGTAGAAAAATATTTTTACAATTGAATTTCATTTGTGCATTCTGTAATAAAACGCCCGGAAGCAAACCACTTTCGCAAAGGATCTGAAAGCCGTTACATACGCCAAATACTTTACCACCTTTGTTTGCAAATTCAATTACACTTTGCATCATTGGACTGAAACGCGCAATCGCACCGCATCTCAAATAATCACCAAAACTGAATCCTCCCGGAAGTACAATGCAATCTGAAGTTTCAAACATCGAAAGATCTTTATCTTTATGCCATAAAGTAATCACTTCCTGATCAAGATCATTTTTTAAAGCATGGATCATATCTCTATCACAATTCGAACCGGGGAAAACTACCACACCAAATTTCATGTTTTACGTTTTTTAATTCACCACAAAGGTAACTATACCAAAATTATTTTTTAAAATACTGCATGTAAACCACAAATCCCACCATCAGCCACTGCAAAACCATGGGGATCCACCTGGTACGCGGATAATAAAATGCACAGCCAATAAATGCAGCAGCGGGAATTAAAGCCAGCAACCAATATTCAATAGAATGATGCAGATCAATAAAAGGAATTGCGATGGAAATGATCAAAAATAAAAATAATAAGCCCCAGTTTTTTCTAACCTGCAAAATCTGTTTTGATACAGAAGACTGCACGAAAAAAGCACCCATAATAATCATCAAACCAATAAATGAAATCCCGGTGATTTCCAGGATCGCGGGTTTAAAAAAAGGATGAGACATTCCTAAACCTGATACCCGAAAGGAATACAAACGATTGGTAAAAAAAAGATATGAAGCCAAAAAATACCAGGGAGTAAGTACGCCAATGAAAGTGATAAGCCATTCCGCCACTTTTGGAGGTCTTGTAATGAGTAAAGTAAGAATAATGAATGCGGCAAAAGCAATAGATGGAAGATAAAAAAAGGAACAAATTCCAATAGCAATGCCGACATTGAATAAAGTAGATTTCGGATGTTGATTGTTGTTCAGATTACTCATTTTAGACCATATCCAAACGAGAAATGAATTGATTATCAAAGGAGCGCTGAGTACATTCCATTCGGCAAAAAAAGAAGTGATCAACAGGTAACTCATTGCCGGTAAATAATTTGGTTTCTGCATTAAATGCCTGCTGGTAATAACCTGGTTGAAAGTAACTGCCTGTACAAAAAGTAATAGGTAAGTAATTACAAAATAAGTAGAAGGATATGCATCAAAGTAAGGTTTGATCGTACTGATAATATCGTTAAATAAAAAGCCAGATGATTTTTCTATTATCGGAATTTGTGGATGAAGGAGCCATACAAACTTTAAAAATATTCCATACACAAAAAGCAGGAAAGTATTGAGTGGATTATTGGCCCGGAAAATTCCTGTCACAATAGAAAATTATTTTAGTGACAAAAATAAAAAATTAAAAGGATTAGGTGCAATGTATATGAAAAAATACAAAATTGCCGGTCTTTGAAAGACTGGCAATTTTCATCATATTTATGGAAATTCAACCTTTGCGAAGCAAATATAATTTCTATAGATGCATGGAATAATAATTTGCGAAGCGCTCACCTGCTTTCCATAACGCGGCATAAACTGGTAACCTCTGTCAAGGCCTTTTAATGGAGGATTTCTGGTAATTTTTCCAGTTCCTGATACGCTTTGGTCTGTCAAAAGTTGTGTACGCCTTTCAAGCGTGTTAAACAGGAAATGCATTTGTCCGCCGGTAAGCATGATAACATAAGAAAGGAAATTATCTGTTTGATCATCAAATTGTGATTTCTGTATAACGCTTGCCCAATCAGGCTTTCCGGTTTTGTCCATACTCAATACCAGGATATTGTTGTAATAATACCGCTGGTCGCCCATTGAATTATAAAAGGGATAGCCGCCAAAGCCCCCATAGGGATAATATCCATATGAATAGGGTGAATACATATAATAATTGTAAGGCGAAAAAGAAGGATAGCCGTAGAGATAATCATAACGGTTCCACGGAGTGCCCCTCGATTGAGAATAAAAATCCTCTGCTGTTAATATAAAGCCACCATCTTTTTTCAGAATGATATCGCGGATAAAATAATCGTTCAACGCCGTTTTGTTGTTGCCGTTGGTTTTAGCCACAGACCTTACCGAATCACCGAGGTTTTGAAATTGTTGGCTGATCAGATTTTTATTGTTTATATCCCAAACGGCGGTATAAATTCCTTCTACATTGCCACGCCTTTTGGTATAAAACAAAGAATTGATAATATAGTGTTGATTCAAATTGTCGATCTTTAACTTAATCTCGTCTAGTAAATTGCCGGAAAGATTGAGTGTATTGAGGCTGAAAGTATCTTCCAGCGCCTGTTTGGTAATTAACGAAAGATCCTGTATAAAATCTTTCGTGCTTGATTTATTTCCTTTTGTAAAAACAAAGTTGCCATTATTATCCGCAAAAAAATCGCTGAACATATCTTTTTTATCATCAAAATCAGTTTGTATCCTCGATTCGTGCTGCAGTTGCAGGCTGTCATTGAATAATAATGTAGTGAAATTAAACCTTCCGTTTTTGCGCTGTATCTTATAGATCATGATCTTGGACTTGTCTTCACTATTGATAGAACTATAGATCTTATTGTTTGCAAAAAAATTGATGTGAGTGGTATCTAATTGTACCGGATCGGCTAACAACTTTCCATCGCTGTTAATTTTTACCGCTTCGCAATAAATGGTATTTCTTCTCTGATACTGATAGATCATGTATGCAAAATCAGGATAAAGAACAAAATCAACATTCAATGTTTTCTCCGGCATAAAATTCATATTGATACGATTGAGAAGCCTCATAGAATTATCGTATGTACAAATCGAATAATTGCTCCTGATATTTTTATAAATTAAAAAGTTATCATGAATCTTACCGATGATTTGAAAATCAAGTGCCCGTGAATCCTGCGGCTCCGGTTGTGTGTAAGTGATCTGTTGAGAATAAACGGCAGAATAAAAAATCATTAAAATCAAAAATGCAAAAAAGTTTTTCCTCATGGTTCTTAAAATTTTCTAGTTTTCTTTTCCTGTTTACGTGCCTGAATTATTTTGGAATAAAGCTATACTAATTTACGAAAAAATAATGCGGCTGTTATCTTAATCTTTAAGAAGCGTATTTCTATTGATAAATTTAACAACTGATTGGATAATTTATCCTGCATCAGGAGTGCTTTTCATTTTTTCAAAAATGAAAGTATCTAAATAAATTACTTTTGAATTTTATTTTAATTTTTTAAGCATATGCCTGTTGTTTTAATCTCTGGTGGAACCGGTCTTATTGGTTCCCGTTTGACTCATCATTTGATTGAAAGAGGTTATGACATCGTTATTTTGACGCAGCAAAAAAACCGATCGCTTGAAAATTTGAAAATCACCTACAGCTACTGGAATGTCGAAAAAAAAATTATTGATAAGAAAGCCGTGTTATCAGCCGATCAGATCGTTCACCTGGCAGGAACAGGCGTAATGGACCACACATGGACAAGCGATTATAAAAAAAAGATTCTCGAAAGCCGCACAAAAAGCGCTGAATTAATCGTGAATTGTTTAAAAGAGAATGAGCACCACGTTAAAACATTTGTTTCTGCTTCTGCTATCGGCTATTACGGCCCAGATGGAAAAATATTGGAAAGAAAAGATGGCTTTATCGAATCAGATTTACCGTCAAAAGATTTTTTAGGTGAAACGTGTTTGCTGTGGGAAGCAAGTGTAGAGCCGGTTACAGCACTCGGAATCAGGCTGGTTAAATTAAGAACCGGAATTGTTTTGAGCAAAAAAGGAGGCGCTCTTAAAGAATTTAAAAAGCCATTACGTTTTGGGATTGCAACGGTTTTTGGAAACGGTAAACAAGTCGTCAGTTGGGTACACATTGATGATCTGTGCAGAATGTATTGCGAAGCAATGGAAAATAAATATCTGCATGGCAGTTATAATGCTGTTGCGCCCGAGCCTGTTTCTCAAAAAGAATTGATGCTCCTGTTGGCAAATAAAATGCGAAATAAATTTTTTACAGCAGTGCATGTACCGGTGTTTATTTTAAAATTGTTCCTGGGAAAAAGAAGCATTGAAATTTTGAAAAGCGCTACTGTAAGCGACCGCAAAATAAAAGCAACGGGTTTTACCTTTTTATATCCTTCTATTGAATCTGCTTTGAATGAAGTTGTTTAAGAATTTCCGTTTCTTCTTTACATTGCCGAAGCAGTAAAACAACAAATAAACTAAAATCTATTCTTGTCTTAATGTATAAGTAAGTGGACAAATGAAATTTTAAAAGCTAAATTTGTATAAATGATTTTCTGCAAACCTTATCATCAGTTATAACTGTAAATCCTGAAATACAATTTGGAAAACCGGTATTTAAAGGAACGGGTGTAGCTGTTCAAAGCTTGTTTTGGCATTTAGAAAAAGGGATATCAATAGATTCATTTTTGGAAGATTTTCCCAGCGTAACGAAAGAACAGATAGAGGCTGTCGCGGGCTGTAAAGTCATTTTTCCAACATTTAAACTTTACAAAACATTCCTTCTGCTTTCAAAATGCTTTCCGGTCTGCCTACGTCAATAAATTTTGAATCGCTGTGATCGAATGCAGCAATAACATGGCTTTTGGCGAGTTCCAGGTAAACATCCACCATCGAAAATTTGCCTTGCATTTTTATTAATGGAAATATTTTTGGAGAAATAACATGAACGCCGCTGAAGGCCTTTTGAAAATAATTTTTAGATTCCCGGCTGATTTTTTTTTCTCCTGTTTTTACATTTTCCCATCCGCACAAATGATTTTTTTCGTCAAATAAAAAGTAGCGGGAAGTTTCCCGGGAAGTGACAGCGAGTGTAGCCAACGGATTATTTTGTTCCTGCTGCAAAATCATTTTATTCAAATTCATATCGGTTAGAACATCTACATTCATCACTACAAATGGTGATTCTTCTTTTTCAAAAAACCATGCCGCTTTTTTTATTCCACCGCCGGTTTCAAGTACTTCATTTGTTTCATCAGAAAAAGTAATATCACTGCCAAATCCGTTATTCTTTTTTATCAAATCAATGACCTGGTCAGCGAAATGATGAACGTTAATAATTACTTCTTTTATACCAAAAGAAGCAAGATATTGGATATTTCTTTGCAAAATCGTTTGGCCGTTTACAATTGCCGACGCTTTAGGGTGGTTGTCTGTAAAAGGTTTCAGCCGGGTACCTAAACCGGCTGCGAGTATCATTGCTTTCATTTGTTATAGATGCTCTTCAGTTTTAAAACCCTTTTTGTTCATGGATATTTTGTTCAATGTGGTTCAGATTAATTTTTACTTTGAATTTATTCCAAAGATACCGAGCCAACGAATCGGCTGCATACACACTGCGATGCTGACCGCCGGTGCATCCAAAACTAACCGTGAGTGATTGGAAATTTCTTTTGATATAATCCTGTACTGAAATATCAACAATATTATAAACGCCATTTAAAAATTGTGGCATTTCCGTTTGTTGTTCAAGAAAATCGATCACCGGTTTATGTCTTCCATTCAGCATTTTATATTCTTCAAATCTGCCCGGATTCATCATGCCGCGACAATCAAAAACAAAGCCACCACCATTGCTGCTTTCTTCTTTCGGATAACCGGTTTTTAAATATGAAAAACTATTGACGGTAACAATCAGCGGCGTAAATTCATTTGCCTGCAAAGGACGAAAACGGTTGATAATTTCATCCTGAACCATAATATTGATTACCCGCTCATATTCCGGCAATGCAATTCCCATTTTTTTGTTTTCCATAAACCATTTGATGTTGATAAGCGCCAACGGGATGCTTGTGAGAAATTGTGCTTTTCTTTCAAACAAACCCCGAAAGCCATATGCGCCTAAAACCTGCATCAGCCTTATTAAAACGTATCCATTATATTGACTTACAAAACGATCTCTGTCAACCGGTGTTTGAAGAATGTCGCTTACAGAATCCATATAATATTCGAGCAAAGAATTTTTCCAATCCTCCGAAAGATTCGCTCTTGCCTGCCATAAAAGCGAGGCCACATCATACTGCAGAGCACCTTTCATTCCCCCCTGGTAATCTATGAAAAAAACTTCTTCATTTTGCACACAAATATTGCGGCTTTGAAAATCCCGAAACATAAAATATTTGTGCTGCACGTGAGTCAGATAATTACTGAGCGCTTCGAAATCATCAATCAGTTTTTCTTTATCGTATGGAATTTTTAATGTATCCAGAAAATAATATTTGAAATATAACAGGTCACTGAGAATTGCCTGTTTGCCAAATTCCTGGGAAGTAAGGCAATAAGAATAATCCAAATCAGGAAAGCCTTTTATCTGCAACCATGCAAGTGCTTTTAAGCTTTTTTTAAATAAAGAATATACATACTCGTTTTGTCCATATTTTTCCAGCTCATTTAATAATGAAATCGGCCCAAAGTCTTGCTGGATGTATATTTTTCCGTCTTCTGAAGTAAAATACACATGCGGAACCGGTGCATTTATTTTTGAAAAATGCTCAGTAAAATATAAAAAAGTTTCACTCTCTCTGACGTTTTCATTGTACGTGGCTATGAAAGAATTTTGATCAGTGTAAATACGAAAATAGATGCGGTCGCCGCCCGACTTCGGAAGTTTTTCAATGCTGGTAATTTTTTCAGAACTGAAACTTTCAAAAAAAGATTTAATATTTTCTGCTACCGGCCCCATATAAAAATGATTAGCGGTAAAAATAATGGATTTTATAAAGAAGATAATAGCTAAATCATAAATCTATTTCAGTTAAAAAAAACAAAAAGAAGTGTTTATAATTTAATTACATTTGAAAATGAATATTATTTTTTGAATTGCTTTTGAATAATAGTTGACATAACACCGCTCATTGAAATCTGTAACTTCATTTCGACCTAAACTTTTATAATATTTACACTTGAGAAGAATTTTTATGAATCAGAAATTGTTGCATACGATTTTACTTTTTATATTTTTTACACCGTTGTTTTTTTCCTGCGAAAATCACCGTTTTGATGCGGATAAGAGACAAATAATTGCTAAAAATCAAATTCGCAGTAAGCTGCATCAAGCCACTGGTTATGATGTTACCGCTTTCCAGGAAGACACAGTTGAAACACCGAATGATTCGAATTTTAAAAAACAAATCCGGTATTCATTAGACATAGAATATTTAGATTCAAATAAAATTTTGCAAAAGAAAAGAGGGATTGTAATGTTTACTCCTGACGGTCAATCTGTCATTACTTCAACTATCACTGAACGGTGATTTTTTTTATTCAGAAAAATAATTCTCAAAAAAATGAGTGTATTAAAAGAACGCTTTTTAGCCTTAGATGTTTTCCGGGGAATGACCATTTGTTTTATGATCATTGTAAATACTCCCGGAAGTGGCGCAATCCCGTATCCACCGCTTGAACATGCAACCTGGCATGGCTTTACGCCTACAGACCTGGTGTTTCCTTCTTTCTTATTTGCCGTTGGGAACGCGATGAGTTTTTCCTTTAAAAAATACGCGCAGTTGTCGAATTCTGTCTTTCTTACAAAAGTGATCAAACGGACCGTTTTAATTTTTTTGATTGGTTATCTGATGTATTGGTTTCCGTTTTTCCGGTTGAATAATGCAGGAGAAATTATTGCAGCACCTATTGCGAATACCCGGATTATGGGCGTTCTTCAACGGATTGCGCTTTGTTATTTTTTTGGTTCCTTGCTGGTTCATTATTTATCAGCCCGAAAAGTAATTATTGTAAGCGTAGTACTATTGGTAGGATATTGGATTCTACTCCTTGCTTTTGGAAATCCTACACAACCGCTAAGCATGTCAGGAAATGCCGGGCTTTATTTAGATAAGTTTCTAATGGGAAATAATCACTTGTATCATGGTGAAGGAATTCCCTTTGATCCGGAAGGATGGTTGGGTACGTTGCCGGCAATTGTAAATGTAGTCATTGGTTTTTTTGCCGGAAAATTTATCCAGGAAAAAGGCAAAACTTTTGAATGCCTGTCGAAGTTGATGCTTGTCGGAGCCTTATTCATCTTCATCGCTTTATGCTGGAATATTGTTTTTCCGATCAATAAAAAATTATGGAGCAGTTCATTTGTTCTGGTCACCACCGGTCTCGATCTGATCATTATTTCTGCACTCATTTATATTTTGGAAATGAAGAACTGGAACGTCTTTCGGTGGTCAGGATTTTTTGAAATATTTGGGCGCAATCCGTTATTTATTTATGTCCTTTCAGAACTTTTGGTAGTCATTCTTTTTATGATACATGTGAACCCAAACGAGAGTTTATTTAATTATATAAACAGAACAGTTTTCCAGGTCGTTTCTCCCGGTCCGTTTGGATCATTCTTATTTGCCATATTTTATATGCTGATCTGTTGGAGTATCGGCTGGTGGCTCAATAAAAGAAGAATTTATGTAAAGGTGTAACAGGCTTCTCGTTTTTCAATGTTAACAAATTATTACCAAAGCTAAAAAAACGGTGTTCACAGGCAATACTATTTTACTTTTGCACAAATTTTAGCTATGGCGGCAAACTCGATTTTAAAATTTTTTCTTCCTAAAGACAAAGTATTCTTTCAGTTATTTGAAAGCGTTTCTGAAACTGTCGTTCAGATGGCCGAAAAACTAAAAGAAGTGGTTCATGAAAAAGATTTCGACAAGAGAGAAATTTTAATAAAGCAGATTGAAGATTTGGAACATGTAAATGATGACCATACTCATCGCATTTTTACAGAGCTTGGAAGAAATTTTATCACTCCATTCGATCGGGAAGACATTCATTACCTGGCTACTGCTTTGGATGACATTTGCGATTACATTTATTCTGCAGCAAAAAAAATCAATTTCTATAAAGTAAAACCCGACGACGTTACTTTTCATAGAATGGCCGATTTGATTTTGAGCAGTTGTACTGAAGTGCGCAAAGCCGTTATTGAATTAAGAGACATGAAAAATCTTCGCAAAATTACTGATGCAATGGTAGCAATCAATAGCATTGAAAACCAGGCAGATGATGCATTTGACTACAGTATCGAACAACTTTTTGAACATGAACCTGACGCAAAAGAAGTGATTAAAAAAAGGGAGATTTACCAGGTAATGGAAATCGTAACTGACAAATGCGAGGATGCTGCCAATGTTATTGAATCAATCATCATTAAGTATGCTTAATGCAAAAACGCCGAAGTGTAAAGCTTAAATGCATCTGTCTTTGCTTTTAGTTTATGCCTTCAGACTCCAAAAAGTAAATTATGTTTGTTTTCCTCATTGTCATTATTGTTCTTGCGCTCATCTTTGACTATATCAACGGATTTCATGATGCGGCAAACTCAATAGCAACGATAGTTTCCACAAAAGTACTTACTCCATTTCAGGCGGTTTTATGGGCAGCAGCTTTTAATTTTATTGCTTTTTTTGTTTTCAGAGAGCATAAAGTAGCCGGCACGATTGCTAATATTATGTCTGAAAATATTATCAATTTCAAAACCATCATTGCAGCAACGATTGCAGCCATTAGTTGGAATATTTTCACATGGTATTACGGTATTCCATCCAGTTCTTCACACACCCTTATCGGTGGTTTGGCTGGTGCTGCACTGGCAGCCGGTGGCTTAGCAGGCTTAAACACTCACCCGGTTTTTATTGCATTAATCTTTATGATTCTTGCTCCGGTTATTGGTTTATTGTTGGGGTTTCTCATTACCGTAATTACTGTAAATATTGCAAAAAAATCGCGTCCTGCAAGGGCGGAAAAATGGTTTCGAAGCCTTCAATTACTTTCCTCTGCGTCCCTGAGCCTTGCGCATGGCGGTGGAGACTCTCAAAAAACGATGGGTTTAATTTTAACAGCGATCTGGTTTTATGAAAAAAGCGTTCACGGAGCAACAATTTCCATTGAAGAAATGGCGATGCCCGAATGGTTGCCGCTTGCCTGTTATTCTGCTATTGCATTAGGCACAATGTCGGGCGGATGGCGTATTGTAAAAACAATGGGAACACGAATTACTAAAGTAAACCCTCTCGAAGGTTTTTGTGCGGAAACCGCCGGAGCTTTCACTATTTTCCTAACGATATTTTTTGGAATTCCGGTGAGTACAACACACACATTGACAGGAGCAATTGTAGGTGTTGGCGCCACCAAACGCTTATCGGCTGTGCGTTGGGGAGTTACCGTAAATCTGGTTTGGGCCTGGATTCTGACGGTGCCAGTCAGTGCCCTTGTAGCAGCGGTTATTTATTATATCGTTCATTTGCTTACCTAAAAAAACGTTGCTAATTCTTTTGTAACGCAATTTTCTATTACTTTGTAACATGAATAAAATTTTAGTTACCGGTGGCTGTGGCTACATTGGCGCTCATACAATTGTTGACCTCATAGAAAATGGCTTTAATCCAATTTCTATTGATGATAATTCTCGTTCTACAACAGGATTGCTAACCGGTATAAAGGAAATTACCGGAGTTGCTGTAAAGAATTACAAAGTTAATCTGACGAATTTTGATGATACTTATGCTGTTTTCCAGGAGAACACTGATATCAAAGGCATTATTCACTTTGCAGCTTACAAAGCGGTTGGCGAATCTGTTCAGAAGCCGTTGATGTATTATGAAAACAATTTAATTTCTCTCATCAACGTGTTGAAATGTGCAAAAGAATTTAAAGTTCCTCATTTTATTTTTTCATCATCGTGTACCGTTTATGGCAGCCCTGATAAAATTCCGGTAACTGAAGAGTCACCAATAAAACCGGCAGAATCACCTTATGGCGCTACTAAACAAATGGGTGAAGAAATTGTAAAAGACGTTACCAAAACCGGTGGTTTACAAAGTATTTTATTACGATATTTTAACCCGGTCGGCGCTCACCCTTCCGCGCTCATCGGTGAATTGCCTGTTGGAAAACCTGAAAACCTTGTACCCGCCATTACACAAACAGCAGTGGGAAAAATAAAAGAATTAATTGTTTACGGTGATGATTACGACACCAGGGACGGCTCCTGCATTCGCGATTATGTTCACGTTTGTGACATCGCCAATGCGCATACCTTGGCTTTGCAACATTTAATTGAAAATAAAAACGTGCTGCCCTGTGAAATATATAATTTGGGAACCGGAAACGGTGTTTCTGTATTGGAAGCGATTCACGCTTTTGAAAAAGTAAGCAATGTAAAATTGAACTACAAAATTGGCCCTCGCCGACCCGGCGATATTGTTGCCATTTATGCTAATAATTCTTTGGCAAAAGAAAAACTGAAGTGGGATCCGGAATATTCTTTGGAAGAAATGATGCGAACCGCTTGGAAATGGCAATTAAAATTACAGGCGGATACTGAATTACATAGCAATGCGAATTTTGAAATGAATTAATAAAGAGCAATTAAAAATCCGGATTATTTATTCTTTTGCTGTAATTAAGATAGGAAATTGAGGTTTTTTCTTATTTAATATTTTTCCAAAATACCGAGTCCAAACAAGGCGAAATCATATTTCACCGGATCCTGCGCATCAAACTTTTTTAATTCTTCAGTTAATTCTACCGCAGCAACCCAGTCAACCTGCTTTCTTTTTAATAAACCAAATTGTCTTGAAACCCTTGCTACATGTACATCTACAGGACAAATTAAGTGTGCGGGAGTGATTTTTTTCCAGATTCCAAAATCAACCCCTTTCTTATCATTGCGCACCATCCATCGCAGGTACATGTTCAATCGTTTGCAACTTGAATTTTTTGCCGGAGAAGCAATATGTTTTTTTGTTCGGTCAGGGACATCTTCTAAAGAAAAAAAGTATTCAGAGAAGTAGTTTAGTGCTCTTTCAATTACATCAGAATTGTTATATGGCTGTATTGTTATACCGTTGAAAAAAGCGGATTCGAGCGATTTGTTTTTTTTATAATGAAATTTGAAGAAAGAAATAAAATACAAAAGATCTGTATCGTTAAAGGTTCTGTGGGAAAATTTTTCAAGTTTTTTTAAATCCTGATCTGTGTGATTCAAACAAAAATCATAAGGCGCATCATCCATTAACTCAAATAGCAATTTGGATTTATTGATGATCGTTTTTCTAATTCCCCATGCGAATGTTGCTGCAAAAAATCCGGCGATTTCTATGTCCTGTTTTTTAGAAAATAAATGCGGAATACAAACAGGATCATCTTTTATGAAATCCGGATTATTAAATTGGATTACTTTTTTGTCGAGAAATTTTTTGAGATCGGATTTATGGTTTAGCATTTAAAATCCATATTTTTCTTTTATCTGTCTTTAAATCTTCAAGCCTGACCTTCAAGGGAACAACGGATGTAATACAAGGGTTCACACAATTTTATCCAATCGCCTGATCCAAATCTTCAATCAAATCCTCTGCATCTTCAATTCCCACACTCAATCTTATCAAAGAATCTACCAGTCCGTTTTTCAATCTTTCTTCGCGCGGAATACTTGCGTGAGTCATCGAAGCAGGATGGCCAATCAGGCTTTCTACGCCACCCAGGCTTTCAGCAAGAGAAAAAAGTTTGGTAGAAGAAAGTACTTTTTTTGCCGCTTCCATGCTGTCGTCTTTCAACGTAAAACTCATCATTCCGCCAAAACCACGCATTTGCTTTTTAGCAATTTCATGATTCGGGTGATCTTCAAATCCTGCCCAATAAACTTTATCCACTTTTGGATTATTTCTAAGCCAATGAGCAATTTTTTCTCCGTTTTCACAATGGCGTTTCATGCGAACATGAAGTGTTTTCAATCCCCTTAAAATTAAAAAGCAATCCTGTGGGCCGGGAATTGCTCCGCAACTATTTTGGATAAATGCCAGTTTATTTTTCAACTCTTCATCATTCACAATCAAACATCCGTGAACCGAATCGCTGTGGCCGCCAATATATTTTGTAGCTGAATGTAAAACAATATCAGCGCCCAGATCCAAAGGATTTTGCAAATAAGGCGAAGCAAAAGTATTGTCTACGCAAAGAAGGACATGATGCTGTTTTGCGATGGCTGCAACGGCAGCGATGTCTGTAATATTCATCATTGGATTGGTAGGTGTTTCTGTCCAAATGAGTTTTGTATTCTTATTAATCAATTTTGAAACTTCATCAGCATGCTGCATATTGACGAAGTGAAATTTAATTCCGTATTTCTCAAACACTTTTGTAAAAAGACGATAAGTGCCGCCATACATATCGTTTGCAGCAATTACTTCATCTCCCGGATTTAATAATTTGATTACCGCATCTGCTGCAGCAGAACCGCTGGAAAAACATAAACCATATTTGCCATTTTCAACAATCGCCAAAGCATTTTCCAAAGCGCTTCTCGTAGGGTTTTGGGTACGTGCATATTCGTATCCCTTGTGCACGCCAGGACTCTCCTGTACAAAAGTAGAAGTCTGGTAAATCGGAGTCATGATCGCTCCGGTTGTAGGATCAGGTTCTGCACCTGCATGTATGAATTTTGTATCCTGTTTCAAAATGATTTTAGTTTATAAGTTAATAATTAAAATACGGTATCAAATATGAAGTATGAAGTATGGATTATTCAGCAAACGAATAAATAATTATGATTTCTGTTTATCTGAAAAAGAAATTTCAGCTTTCATATTTTCAAAACGCAATCGGCAAAGAAGCTTTCACATCTTCCCAATACATATTCATATTCGCGCCGGAATTTGTTTTTTCAAAAACGATCGTCATGTCTTCCGTAAAGTCATTCTTGTTTACCGGTAAATCCATGCGTACTACATCTTTTAATGAATCATATCGAAAGCTTCCCCAGGTATCTGTGTCTTTGTTCACGATTAATGTCCATTTATCGGCGTAAGGTATTGCATAAAGTGTGTACCGGCCTTTTTTGATTTTCTTCCGGTTGATCTCGACATCTTTGAAAAATTCAATTTCGGTAGCCTCATTTGCCCCCAGGCGCCACGCTTCACCATACTCCTGCAATCCGCCAAAAATTTTTCTGCCATTCACTTGAGGCCTGCTGTAAATAACGCGCATTACAAGTGGTGATGTAATTTTATTCTGGATTTTGAGAATCGGATAATTTATGGGAAAATAACTCATATCCATCGGTGATTTATCCAATGGTGGAATAGGAGAAACGGCCAATTGAGCTGAGGTGGAAAAACAAATCATGACAAAAGCAAGGGCAAGGAAGGTCTTCATTATTTTTTTTTGATTTGCAAATATAGATTGAATTATTCTGTTAAAAGGTTGTGCAGGTTTTCGAAAGCGTACTCTTTTAGCTCTGGAAAAAAGGCGTTATAACATTTTGATAACTCATTATGATGTTCAAGAAAAATTTTGAATGCTAAATCCGATTCGTTTAAATATGCTGCACGATTAACAAGACCACTGAAACTTTTGCGGATACCTTCTTTTAACCGGTATTCATACAACCAGTTTTGCAATTTCATATAAGGAAATAATCTTTGGAAAGCCGGCGGGAAAAAAGATTGCTGATCATCCAGTTGCTTGTAAACGGTTTTTGAAAATGATTCGAGGCCGCCATAAACTGCAAATTGTTTTTCGTCTAAAGCTAAAAAGTGATCATAAACAATATCTACAAAAGCACCAGAATACAAACGATAATGTAGCCTGAAAAAATTTTTTGCAATGGATGTGGCCGGATGAAAATCAGTAAAATGGTCAATCATCCGGTGCAAAGCAATTCCTTTTTGAATACTTAACGGGTAATTAAATTTCTTTTTTCCTTTTACAAAATCGCTGATGATATTTCCGGTTAAAATTCCAGGATTATTAAAAGATAAAAAAGCATGCGCCAGGTAATTCATCGTGTAAATGTAACTCGTAAATGTTTTTTATAAATTCTTTCAGGCACTTCTTCTTATTGAATTGGCATATATTTTTCTGTAAAAAAAATTATTAATTCTAATACTAAATATTATGGACGAAACAGAAAGAATAACCGACCCTTCAATGGGAAGTAATGAGCTTGGCAGTGAAACCCGCGAAGAAGTACATACAGGTGTTTCTGCAGGTACTGATACACAACTCTTCCTTACCGCCGCCGGTGGCAAGAAACATAAGAAGAATAAGATGAATGACGATAAACAAACAGAAGACAACAGGAACATTGAAGATGAAAGTGAATTTTTGGAAGTCGATGAAACAGATGAATAATAAAATTACCGTCATTTTTTATGTAAAAGGTAGGCGCTACGCCTGCCTTTTTTAAATTTTTTGTAGAATAAAATACTCAAATTCTAAATAATAATTTATGGATAAAACTACAGCAGACGAAGAAAAAGCTACGAAAGCAAAAATTAAAACAGATTCTTCAAAAAACATGTCTTCTGTTCCTGATACTTCGCCAAAAGGCGAAAAAGGAACGAAGATGGAAAACAAGATTTTATTTATAACCGGCGCGGATAGCGGTATTGGCAAAGCGTGTGCATTGTTGTTTGCATACCAGGGCGCTGATGTCGCTATTGTTTATTTAGATGAAGATGAGGATGCAAATGACGCCAAGAAAAAAATAGAATCGTATGGAAGAAAATGTTTGTTGCTGAAAGGCGATCTGAGAAAAGAAGAATTTTGCAAAGACGCGATTGATAGAACAGTAAAAGAATTTGGAAGGATTGATGTATTAATTAATAACGCAGGAACACAAACAGAAGCAGAATCAATTGAGGACATTACCACAGAAAACATGATCAAAACTTTTGAAACAAATATTTTTTCAATGTTTTGGATCACTAAGGCCGCTCTGCCCCATATGGCAAAAGGCAGCGCTATTGTAAACACTACTTCCGTTACGGCATATCGTGGCAGCCCTCATTTAATAGATTATTCTGCAACAAAAGGGGCTATTGTGACTTTTACGCGCAGCCTTAGCAACAACCTGGTAAGTAAGGGAATCCGCGTAAATGCTGTTGCGCCCGGCCCAATCTGGACACCATTGATCACCGCTTCAGAACCGGGTAAAACTTTACAGGAACATGGTGCAGGAACACCAATCGGACGCGGAGGCCAGCCAAATGAAGTGGCGCCTTCCTATTTATTTTTGGCTTGCAATGACGATTCCAGCTATATTTCAGGGCAGGTGTTGCATCCAAATGGAGGCGAGGTAGTAAACGGATAAATAAGTTAAAATTCTATTTTCATGACCGAGGTTGCGGAAGAAGTTAAGAAACTGTCAAAAAGAAAGTTACGGAGTATTTTAAAGAATGAAGAGAAAACTGCTGAGGCAGCCAATCTCATTTATGTAAATGATAAAGATGACGGAATCGAACGGAGAAAAAACGGTGACACCTTCGAATATTATTTTCAAAATAAACTGATCAAAGACGATGAAGTATTATTGAGAATAAAACACCTCGTAATTCCACCGGCATGGGAAAAAGTATGGATCTGCAAAGATGAAAATGGCCATTTGCAGGCAACCGGTTTTGATACAAAAAACCGCAAGCAATATAAATATCACCCGGCCTGGAATGCATTGAGAAACGAAACAAAGTTTTATCGTCTTCATGATTTTGGAAAAGCCTTGCCGGAGATCCGTTTGCAACTGGAAAAAGATTTAAGTATTCCAGACTTATCAGAAAGAAAAGTGCTGGCCGCAGTGGTAAGTTTGATGGAACGAACCAACATCAGAATTGGTAATTCATTTTATGAAAAAGAATATGGCTCCTTTGGCTTAACAACCTTGAAAGATCACCACGTAAAATTTGATGGAAATTCCGTTACATTTTCATTTAAAGGGAAAAAAGGAGTAGCGCATAAGATCAGGTTGAAAAGTAGAAGGCTTGCGAGCATTATAAAAAAATGCAGGGATGTGCCGGGGAAAGAATTGTTTCAATACTATGACGACGATGGGAATCATCATTCTATAGATTCCGGCGTTGTAAACAGGTACATTCGTGAAATAAGCCACCAGGATTTTACTGCAAAAGATTTCAGAACCTGGGCAGGAACGGTGCAGGCTTTTCTTGCATTAAAATCAATTGGATGTTGCGAAACGAAAACCGAAACCAAGCGAAAAATCGTGGAAGCGTTGGATATTGTTTCCGAACATTTAGGTAACACCAGAACCGTTTGTAAAAATTATTATGTTCACCCGCTCATTCTTTCTTTATATGAAGGTAAGAAACTGGATAAGTATATGGATGAGCTGGAAAAGATCGAAAAAGATGATGACAAAGCAAGCCTTACACCGGAAGAAAAAGTGGTAATGAAAATTCTGGAATCGAATTAAAAAAACTTTTCTGTAAATTCGGCGTCATGTTTTTAATAGAAAAAAAATCAGAAAACGGTTTTGAGAAAGTCATTTTGAGAAATGATGTTACCAATAATTATGTCTCCGTTCTCCCTGCTTGCAGTGCCATGTTGCATGAGTTTGTGGTGCATTTGGACAATGAAGAAATCAACGTGATAGACAGCTACAAATCGTACGATGAATTTAAAAATGAAGTGGTAGAAAAAGGATTTAAGGGATGCAAACTTTCTCCTTTTGTATGCAGGATGAATGAGGCGACATATACATTTGGAGACAAAGAATATCATATCAAAAAATCACTTCCTGCCAAACATGCACTGCATGGTGAATTGTATGATAAAGCATTCACCATTACTGCTGAAACGGCAAATAAATTGAATGCTTCTGTCACGATGAAATATGAATATCGCGCGGAAGATCGGGGTTATCCATTTAATTATGATTGCATTGTTACCTGGCAACTGGAGCCGGAAAATAAACTAACTGTTATTACTGAATGTATTAACAAAGATGAAGGCCTGATTCCAATGCAGGATGGATGGCATCCTTATTTTACTTTGGGTGATTCTATCAATGACCTGCACCTCGAATTTCAATCAAAAAATATGGTTGAATTTAATGAAGAATTAATTCCCACCGGAAACGTGGTTGAGAACCGGAAATTTTCTACCATAGAAAAAATTGGCGATACATTTTTGGATAATTGCTTCACCTTGGATCTCCAGGAATGCCAGCCACTCTGCGTACTACGAAATGTAGAGAAGAATTTTGAAGTACAGTTTTCCCCTTCTGACTCTTACCCTTATTTGCAGATATACACACCCTCGCATCGTAAAAGTATTGCCATAGAAAACGTAAGCGGTCCGCCTGATGCATTCAATAATGGAATGGGTTTTATCACACTCGAATCTGGTCAATCGGCATTATTTACTACCACTTATAAAGTTCTCCTTTTAAACAAAATTTATGAATGAATCTGCTGCGGATGTAAAAAAGATTTTCGAAGAAAAATTCAAAAAGCAACCTCATCTTTATTATTCTCCGGGAAGGATTAATCTGATTGGCGAACATATCGATTACAATGACGGTTTTGTAATGCCAGCTGCTATCGACAAAGGAATTTTTTTCGCAGTCGCATTAAATAATTCTGAAAAAATAAATTGTTATTCCATTGATTTTGACGAAAGTATTTCCGTGCCACTTTCTGAAGTAAGAAAAATGGATGGCTGGAAAAATTATGTGCTCGGAGTGGTGAATGAATTTCAAAAATTGAATTTAGCTATAAAAGGTTTTGATTGTGCTTTCGGTGGAAATATCCCGATTGGCGGCGGCTTGTCTTCTTCTGCTGCATTGGAAGGAGGGATTTCTTTTAGCCTGAATGAACTCTGTAATTTCCAGATGGATCGTAAGGAACTCGCTCTGCTCGGGCAGCGTGCTGAACATAATTTTCCCGGAGTGATGTGTGGAATTATGGATCAATATGCCAACATGATGAGCAAAAAAAATACGGTGATGTTGCTCGACACAAAGAACATTTCGAATCAATATATTCCGTTAAATATAGAAGGTTATGAAATTATTCTGATCAATACAAAAGTGCATCATTCGCTTGCAGCTTCTGAATATAATCAACGTAGAAAAGAATGTGAAAAAGGCTTGGAGATTTTAAAAAAAGGATTGAATATTCAGTCTTTCAGGGACATTAAAAATCCGCAGGAACTTCTTTCTTTTAAAGAGGAAATGGGTGATAAAATTTACAGGCGTTGTTTGTTTGTTGTAGAAGAAATTTTGCGTACAAAAAAAGCTGCTATTCTTTTAAAAGAAAACGATTTGGCCGGTTTTGGAAAGCTGATGTTTCAAACACATGAAGGATTAAAAAACCTGTACGAAGTAAGTTGTAAAGAACTGGATTTTTTGGTAGATGCTGCAAAAGAAAATAAAGATGTTATTGGGGCAAGGCTGATGGGCGGCGGCTTTGGTGGTTCCACCATTAATATTGTAAAGCGGGAAGGCGTTGATTCTTTTTTAAAAAAAATATTACCAGCTTATAAAAAACAATTTGATATAGATGCGGAGAGTTATGACGTAAAAGTGGTAGATGGAACTTGTGAAATAGTGCATAGCGAACTTTAAATTTAGATGCAGTAAACCAATAAATAAGCCGATTTTAGTCTTAATTTATCCCTAACAATTAACGCTGCATTCAATCAGCTAATTGAAGCTGCAATAGAACTTTCAGATTATGCAATTACCCCCCGTTATCCTGACGCATTTAATGATGTTACATTTGTAGATGCCATCAATGCTCAAAAAAATGCTGTTAAAATAAAAGACTTTGTTTTGAAAAATTTCTTCAAATAATGAAAATTAATAAAAGCCAACAACTTTTTTCCCGCGCCCAACAATCAATCCCTGGCGGAGTAAATTCTCCTGTCCGCGCTTTCAGAAGTGTTGGCGGCACTCCTGTTTTTATAAAATCTGCCAGAGGCGCTCATCTTTTTGATGAAGACGGAAACCAATTTATTGATTACATCAATTCATGGGGCCCGATGATCCTGGGGCATGCTTACGAACCTGTGGTAAAGGCTATTCAGGAAAAGGCAGCAGATTCAACTTCTTTTGGCGCGCCAACCGAATTGGAAATTCAGATGGCAGAGTTGATAAAAAGTATGGCGCCAAATGTGGACCTGATCAGAATGGTAAGCAGTGGCACAGAGGCGTGCATGAGTGCCATTCGTTTGGCAAGAGGTTATACAGGCAAAAATAAATTTATCAAATTTGAAGGCTGTTATCATGGACATGCGGATTGTTTTTTGGTGAAAGCCGGAAGTGGGTTAGCCACGCTGAATATTCAAACTGTTCCGGGTATTACATCGGGAGTTGCAAAAGATACGCTTACAGCTCCTTATAATGATTTACAAGCAGTTGAAAAATTAGTTGAAGAACATAAGGGAGAGATTGCTGCAATCATTATCGAACCGGTGGCCGGAAATATGGGTTGCATTCCACCCCAGCAAGGATTTTTGGAAGGTTTGCGTAAAATTTGCGATGAAGAAAATATCGTTTTTATTCTCGACGAAGTGATGACCGGATTTCGTTTGGCAGCAGGTGGCGCGCAGGAAGAATTAAACGTCGATGCCGATCTAGTAACATATGGAAAAGTGATTGGTGGTGGTTTGCCGGTTGGCGCTTTTGGTGGGAAAAAAGAAATTATGGAACACATTGCGCCGCTTGGAAACGTTTACCAGGCGGGCACTTTAAGTGGAAATCCGATTGCAATGATTGCAGGGTTTACTACGTTGAATGAATTAAAAAATAATCCATCAATTTATACAGAGTTAGATCAAAAAGGTGCTCGCCTTGAAAAAACGATCAATGATATTTTAGCCGGCAAAAATATTCCGCACCGCATCAATCGGGTCAGAAGTATGATCAGCATTTTCTTCTGCAATAATGAAGTCACCGATTTTGAATCTGCTTCTAAAACTGATACAACTATTTTCAACAAATTTTTCCATCACATGCTGGAACAGGGAATTTATTTGCCTCCATCAGCGTATGAAAGCTGGTTCTTCAGCGCTGCTTTATCGCATGAAGATTTGGAAAAGACTTTCAATGCTATTAAAAGTTTTGAAATTGCATAGAAGAATTGAATAATTCATGGTAATATATTATTTTGTGCGCCGCAACTAATTATTTTTATGAGAGTCCTCCTTCTGTTCTTCGCACTTTTTATTTCTGCTTCCGTTGTCTCCCAAAAGATTATAGGTTCGGTAATGACCGATGAAAATGGTATTACAAACCGCCAGGACAAAGCGAAATTCCTGGTTGTAGAAAAACAAATAAATGACACTGCATTTGAAAAGCTGGAATACAATTTTGCCGGTCCAATGATCAATCGTGCTACATTTAAAGATAAAGCACTCACGATATTAAACGGCGATTATGCAGATTACCATGAGAATGGCTACCTGGCCACCACAGGCCGGTACAGTAATAATAAAAAGGACGGTGTTTGGTATATTTATAACGATACGTCAAAAGCAATTACCGAATATAAATTTCACCTCGACTCGCTTGTATCAAAAATTGATATGGATTCAATGGCAAAAGTGAATGAGAAAATAAAGCACGATACAACAGGCGAGTTCGAGGCAAGCTATCCAGGTGGAATCGACAAAGTTCGTTCGCTGATCTCTTCTAAATTTAACCTGCCGCAAAGAACGATATCTCTTCGTAAAGGTGGAACCGTAAAGATTAGATTTTTGATTGACACGGAGGGAGATGTAAAAGGAATTGCTGTTTTACAATCCGTCGAATTCGCCTTCGATGAGGAGGCGATGCGGGTGATCTCATTGATGAAGAAATGGAATCCGGCGTCGGACAAAGGCAAAAAAGTAAACGCTTACCGCATTCAACCGATTACTGTTTCGTTGTAATCAATTCATCTTTTAAAAAGTACTAACGGTATCGTAAACCAGTACTTTTTGCCACAAATGCGAACAATCATTGATAAATTTTAAATGAACAGGATCAGTTTGATAAATGTCCTGATCTTCCTTATTGTCAAACAGCAATAACCACGAAACCGACCAGCTCCTGTCAATAACATCGCGATTGGTAGCTGCCGGTTTGCCAATATGAAACTCTTTGATCATTGATGCTTTAGAAAGATTTTTCAATCCCTCAATCAATTGTTGCAAGTCATCTTTGCTCTCCGGATTTTTTAGCCAAAAAAAGACGTGATGAATAAAACCGTCATTATTGATAATCATAATAGAGTTTAGATAAGTAAAAAAAATCAAACATAACCGATTAATCGCAAATAGAAAATCGCATTATTTGTTTGTTTGCTGCCTAAGCAAAATTTCGAAATTACATCATCCAATTGAAGCGCGAATCATCGCCTCTAGTTTCAACTGGCATTCTTCATATTCTTTTTCAGCAATACTTTTTGATGTGATTGCAGAGCCTGACTGGATGGATAAGTAGCGTTTTTTTTCATTGTAAAGAATGCTTCTGATGACTACGTTAAAATCAAAATCGCCACCAGGATTTATATAGCCAACTGTTCCTGAAAATAAACCACGTTTTGTTTTTTCATATTGTTCAATTAATTCCATCACTCTTTTTTTCGGAGCGCCGGTCATTGACCCCATCGGGAAGGTGGCTGATAAAATTTCTCCAAAAGAAATGTTTTCACGGAGCTGTCCCTGTATCGTTGAGATCATTTGATGCACCTGTGGAAACGAATATATTTTTTGAAATTCCTTAACCGTAACTGATCCTTCGGTGCAAATTTTGCTCAGGTCGTTTCTTACCAGATCAACGATCATCACATTTTCTGCCCGTTCTTTTTCATCTGTATAAAGATGTTTTCTTTCCGCTTCATTATTTCTATCCGACCGCTTTGACGTTCCTTTTATTGGCTGTGAAATGATCATTTCTCCGCTCTTTTTTAAAAACCGCTCCGGGCTTGCGCACAGCAGGTATTTTTCATTCAGTTTATAAAATGCGGCAAATGGATTTGGAGAAATTTCACAAAGACGTTTAAAAACGGTTACTGCATCGATTTGGGTGTTATCGGCAAAAACTTCCTGGCAAAAACAAATCTCATAACAATCGCCTCTCAATATATGCTGCTGCAATTTTTCTATTGTTTGCACATATTCATTCTTCGAAAACCGGCTTTTAAAAACAGGTTGTTCAAAAAGTTTTTTACCAGCTGTGATTGAAATAATTTTTTCAAAAATTTGATGCGGATCCATGTTTTCCGGTACACCAATTTTCACCGAATCTTTTGATAGGATAAAAATAATTTCCGGAACAAAAAAGTAAAAATCAGGGAAGCCAATTTGGTCATTATTATTTGAAGAAAGATTTTCTATCTCATTTTTCAAATCATACGATAGGTGTCCAAATATCCAATCGTTGTTTTCTCCTTTAAAGTGATCAAGCGATGCAAGAGCATTTTTTTCCGGGAAAATGATCGAATTCATCACCGCGCATCCGGCGATACAATCGTATGATTTGTCGAATTCATAATCATGATTATCCAGAAAACAAAAATTGCTGAACTTCTTTCCGAACTCCAGCAATTGATATTTAAAAAGATAAAAATCAGTAACGGCGTATGAGCAATATTTTCTTTTCAAAATGAGTTGTCAGCCCATGCAAGATATTTTTTAAAAATCTTCATCATCGTCAAAGAGATCATCGCCTTCATCAAAAAGGTTGATGCTTTTGAAATCATCCTCCCCTTCAAAATCATCATCTTCTTTTCCTTTCTTTCCGGCTTTTTTTCCTTTTGATTTAGGAATATCAAATTCTTCAAAATCAGGATCAAAGTCGTCCTCTTCTACTTTTTCCCAATCGTCTTCTACCTCTACATCCTCGTCATCATCATCCTCGTCTTTCTTCTTTTTTGAAGAAGAAGATTTGCCTTTCTTTACAGGAATATCATCTTCCTCGTCGAAATCGTCATCGTCATCGTCGTCACCTTTTTTTGCTGCTTTTTTTGAAGAAGATTTTGGCGCCGCGCCCGCAGTTTTTTTAGGTGGAAATTGTTTTTCCTTTTCAGATTTTGCTTTCATATTTTCCAAGGATTTTTTTGTAAAATTTCAATTTCATTTTCAATTATCCAAAAATAAAGAATAGTTTTTTTAAAAAAAACTACCGCTTTTTCGACCACAATTATGAAGCCACAATGATTTGCGAGGTGCCTGGACCGTTTGAAATATACTTTACCGGAACACCTAAAGTTTCATTTATATAATTGATATAAGTATCCATTTGGCAAGGAATATTTTTGAAATTTTGAATACCGGTAATATCGGTTTTCCAACCTTCAAAAGCTTTATATACTGGCTCTACATTCGCCCCTTCCATTTGGAAAGGAACGTGTGTAGTTTCTTTCCCATTCACTAAATAGTTTGTACACACTTTAAGTACGTCAATATTATCCAGCACATCTGCTTTGGTCATTACCAATTGGGTAACTCCGTTGATCATACATGCAAAATTCAGAGCAACCAGGTCAATCCATCCACAGCGGCGCGGCCTGCCTGTTGTGGCGCCAAATTCATGTCCTGTTTCACGAATTAATTCACCCATTTCATCATGCAATTCTGTAGGAAAGGGGCCACTTCCAACCCGTGTACAGTAAGCTTTTGTAATACCGATTACCTCGTTTATTTTTTGTGGCGAAATGCCAAGCCCGCTGCATACACCCGCAGTAATCGTATTGGAAGAAGTAACATAGGGAAAAGTGCCAAAATCTACATCGAGCATGCTTCCCTGCGCTCCTTCTGCAAGGATCTTATCACCCGCTTTGATGGCATCATTTATGAAATATTCCCCATTTACTATTTTCAAAGTTTTCAAAAATTCAAGCGCTTCAAAAAATTCATTTTCTACTTGTGAAATATCTTCATCAAACGAAAAATTATCCAATATTTGCTGATGCTTTTTTCTGAGTTGCTGATATTTATTTTGAAAATCCTTATTCAGAAGATCGCCTACCCGTAATCCATTTCTGCCGGTTTTGTCCATGTATGCCGGGCTGATTCCTTTAAGTGTGGAACCAATTTTTTCCCTGCCTTTCGCTGCTTCACTGGCGCGATCAATTGCGCGATGTGTAGGCAAAATGAGATGAGTCCTTTCACTCACATACAAGGATTTGCGGAAATCCACACCAAAAGAAGCTACTGCTTCACATTCTTTTTGCAAAATGACGGCATCCAGCACTACGCCGCTACCAATAAGGTTCGTTTTATTTTCACGAAAAATACCGGAAGGAATCTGGTGAAGCACAATTTTTTTTCCATCTACATAAAGAGTATGACCTGCATTGGGGCCACCCTGAAAACGTGCAATCATATCATAAGCAGGCGCAAAATAATCTACAATTTTACCTTTCCCTTCATCGCCCCATTGGAGCCCAAGAATAACATCAACCATATTTAAAACTTATTTATTAAATCTTTTATAGAACGCGGTAAAAGTATAATTAAAAATAGAAATGGCGAGAGAATGGGGAAATTATTTGTGAAAAAAACAAGACATTTCACCAAAAAAAACAACTCAACCTTTTCCAGCAAAAGGACAAATAATAAAGAATTGTGTTATCGATTTAATGAACGTATTGGCAAGAAACATTTTTCAACAATTGAAAATCTACGTCAACAGGCAATGTACAAAAGCATTACATTTACGAAAAGAATATCATGCAAAGACGTCAGTTCATTAAAAATACTACCGTTGCCGGCTTGGGTGTAGGACTTACCGGATTAAAACTATCCTCACTTACCCATAAAAGCGCTGCTAACAAAGTAAGAATAGCGGTAATAGGAACCAACGGCCGCGGCCTCGCACATATTGAAGCCTATCACACGATTCCGAATATAGAGATTGCCTACATCTGCGATGTGGAAGAAAAGGCGCTTGCAAAAGGAATGAACCTGGCGGAAAAACTGAATGGTAAAAGGCCAAAAGCGATCAAAGATTTTCGTACCATTTTAGATGATAAGAATCTGGATGCTGTTTCTATTGCCACGCCCGATCACTGGCATACACCGGCTGCTATTCTCGCTTGTGCTGCCGGAAAACACGTTTATGTTGAAAAACCATGTGGCCATAATCCGGAAGAAGGGGAAATGCTGGTAGCTGCAACAAAAAAATACAACCGGCTGGTGCAGATGGGCAATCAGCGGCGTTCCTGGCCAAATATCACAGAAGCAATGAAGGCAATTCATGAGGGTATTATTGGCGAAGTTTATTTTGGAAGTGGCTGGTATGCCAACAACCGTGGTTCTATTGGACATGGAAAAGTGGTGCCGGTTCCCGCGAATCTTGATTGGGAACTGTGGCAGGGACCAGCGCCGCGGGAAGACTACCGCGATAACCTGGTACATTACAACTGGCACTGGTTCTGGAACTGGGGTACCGGAGAATCATGCAACAACGGAACCCATGAAATAGATTGTATGCGCTGGGCACTTGGTGTTAATTATCCGGATAAAGTCGTTTCCGGAGGTGGGCGATATGCTTTTAATGACGACTGGCAAACTACCGATACACAAGTTATCACCTTTGAATTTCCTGGAAAAAAAGCGATTAGCTGGGAAGGACGCAGTTGCAATAATTATCCGGAAGCCGGTGGTGGCAGAGGTTTTAAAATTTTTGGGAAAAAAGGAACACTTGTAAACAGTGGCGGCGATGATTATAAAATCTATGACGCAGATAACAAACTCATCAAACAAAGCGCTGAGGAACAAAAAACCGATACTATCAACGCTTTAGGACCCGGAGTACAATTAGATGCGTATCATTTCAGTAACTTTATTGATGCAGTGCGACAAGGAAAACTGCTAAACTCACCCATTACAGAAGGACATAAAAGTGTGTTGCTGTGCCATTTGGGAAATATTGCACAAAGAGTCAGCAGAACGCTTCACTGCGATTCAACGAAAGGGGGAAAAATCCTGAATGATAAGGAAGCACAGGAACTTTGGAGCCGGCAATATCAAAAAGGCTGGAAACCTAACATTACTTTAATATAAATATCATCTCTTCTTTTATAAAATATTTTTAAAATGAACTTAAAGAATCCGATCGTCGCTTTGGCTTTTTTGCCTTTCCTCATTACCACGTATACTTCGGCTCAAACCACAAAGCCAGGCTGGACAAACCTTTTTAATGGCAAAAATCTGAACGGCTGGCACCAGTTGAATGGCCATGCAAAATATTCTGTTGAAAATGGAGAAATCGTAGGCACGACAGTAGCAAATACACCGAATTCTTTTCTTGCTACTGATAAAGATTATGGAGATTTTTTCCTGGAACTGGATATAAAAGTCGATACCGCGATGAACTCGGGAATTCAGATCAGAAGCGAAAGCGTTCCGGATTATAATAATGGCCGTGTTCATGGCTACCAGGTAGAAATTGACCCTTCAAAAAGAGCGTGGAGTGGAGGTATTTATGACGAAGCACGCCGTGGATGGCTGTATCCCCTGGAATTGAATTCGCCGGCAAAAAAGGCATTTAAAAATGGTCAATGGAATCATTATTATATAGAATGCCTTGGTAATAGCATTCGTACCTGGCTCAACGGAGTTCCCGCGGCAAATGTCGTTGACAGCATGACGCGCAAAGGGTTTATCGCCTTACAGGTACACCAGGTGCCGGATGCAGCACATGCCGGTGAACAAATCCGTTTTAAAAATATCAGAATTAAAACAACTGGTCTGAAACCATCTCCGGCCGATCAGATTTTTGTGGTAAACTTAATTCCAAATACGCTTTCCCAGCAGGAAAAGCAAAATAATATTCATCTCCTTTGGGATGGTAAAACGTCCAAAGGCTGGAGAGGAATCAATAAAGATCATTTTCCTGATTCTGGTTGGATAATGAAGAATGGAGTATTAACGATTTTAGCTTCGAATGGAGAACAGGAAGGTTCAGGCGGCGACATCATTACTGATAGAGAATACGGCGCTTTTGAATTGCAATTTGAATTTAAACTGACTCCCGCTGCCAATAGCGGCGTGAAGTATTTTGTAAAAGAAACCTATGATACACACGGGATGTCAGGGATTGGCCTGGAATACCAGGTGTTAGACGATAAACTTCATCCTGATGCCAAGCTCGGCCGTAATGGCGATCGAACTTTATCTTCTTTGTATGATCTGATTCCGCGAAAAAATATTCCAGCAGCTTTGAAAGATGTCGGTGAATGGAATCATGGAAGAATTATTGTTTACCCCAATAATCATGTCGAGCATTGGCTTAATGGTTATAAAATGCTCGAATATCAGCGAGGATCAGATGAGTTTAAACATCTTGTCGCGATCAGTAAATATAAAGACTGGAAAAATTTCGGGCTTTGGGACAAAGGCCATATCCTTTTGCAGGATCATGGCAATCAAGTGTCTTACAGAAGTATTAAGATGCGAGAATTGAAATAAGATGGTATTTAAATTTCAATTTACAAACAGGATCGGGAACCGTTTTTAATTCCATTAATTCGGCAGAGGTGTGGTGAAGCTGCACTAAATCTGTTTATTAAAACACAATTCATAGTAATTTGTCTGCTTGCTGCATAAGTATAACTTGCCCCGAGTTGATTCAAATAATTTCAGAGATGACCAATCTCATTGTTTTCAATGACTTCCATCGTCGGAATCGGTATTTACAGAATATATTTTTGTAAAGCAATCCCAATTAATCTCTAAAAATAAAAGTAAGCAGATAAAAAATGTCAGGAAAAACACCGGCTTGTTCTTTTGCTCTTGCTGTAACTTTATGAAAAGTAAAAAAAGTCGTCTTGAAAAATAAAATCACCTATAAAAATAATTTCGGTAACGACCTCAGACAATTGCAGGCGGAAACGGAATCCTGGAAACAATTACTCAGTAGCAGGACGGAAGAAAATGTTTTACTCAAAAACAGTCTTGCTGATATACTCAAAAATAATTTTAATGCAAATTCTCTGGAAGATATCGAGGATTTTCAAACTCAATTCATTGAACAGGATGAATGGATTAAGTCATTGAAGAAAGATGTAATTGAATTGGATAAAATTTTTCAAGATGGTGGAATCGAAGGATCACTTGAGATGACTGTGGAAAAATTTCGCAGAAACCTCGCCAGTTCTTCAAAAAAATTTGGTTATTTAAAATCTGCCTTTAATGAGTTTCAACAAAAAATATCAGCGAGGGTAAACATTGAAAAATAAAAATAGTAATTCAAGGTTTTTTTTTGTTTATTGAAAGAAAAGATCATCTTAATTTAATAGCATTTCTAATTTTTTAGGGTTCAGAATAAGAATGCTGCCGTCTAGTTTTATATCAATCAGTTTTTCACTTCTAAAATCACTCAGTGTTCGTATCAGTGATTCTTTGGCCGTACCTGCAATGGCAGAAAGGCTTCCCCTGCCAATAAGCATGGCATTTTCAGGTTCATTCGTTTGATGGTATTTTTTATAAAGCATCAGGAGCGCATCTGCTACTTTTTTGCGTAAAGAATTGTAAGCGATATTCACCAGGTGGTCCTCTCTTTCAGAAATGTTTTTTGCAAGGAGCCTGATAAAATTTTGAGCCACTTCTTTGTTATTATTAATCATTTTATCGAAATCTTCCTTTGGGATTATCGCCAGTTCTGTTTCTTCTAAAGCAGCAGCAGAATCTTTATATGCGGTGCCTTCCAGCATGGCGACATAACCAAGAAAATCACCTTCGGAAAAAAGCTCGGTAACCAGTTCCTTCCCATAATCATTGGTTTTATAAGTTTTTACTTTCCCTTTTAAAACATAATAAAGCCGGTTTGGATGGTTACCCTCAGAATAAATAATTTGTTTTTTCTTATATTTATTAATATTGCCTTCTTCTGCCAGGTGTTTCAAATCATCTTTGCCTGAAGAAGTGTTCAACAGATGCTCAAGACCTTCAATACCGGTAGAAAATTTCTTTTTCAATAAATCCACTTTCTTCAAACGGCTGTCAACAGCATTCAATAATTCTGTGCCGCTAAATGGCTTCGTAATATAATCATCAGCACCTGATTCCATTCCTTTACGAAGATCACCCCGTTCTGTTTTGGCAGTAAGAAAAATAAAAGGCGTATTTTTTAGCTCATCATTTTTATGAAGAGCATGCAACACTCCATAGCCATCCAGCACAGGCATCATAATATCACAAATGATCAGGTCGGGCAAGTGTTCAAGCGCTTTTTCAATACCGGTTTTGCCATTTTCAGCAACGATCACCTGATAGTTTGATAATTCGAGTATTTCTGCGGTATTCTCGCGAACATCATCATTATCTTCTATTAAAAGTATCTTTTTCATTGGTGTTATTTTTGATTTTTGATTTTATTCGCAAGGTCGTTTCAAAAGATTTCATCGCTAACGTTGTTAATAAAATATCTTTTTTAAATATTAAATGTCAGGATAAATTCTGTTCCTTTTTCGAGTTCACTTTTGCATTTTATATTTCCATTCATCATCTCAGCATATTTCGAAACGATGTGCAAGCCAAGGCCCGTACCTTGTATATTTGCGGCATTCGATCCACGAAAAAAACGTTCCATCAGGTGTTTCTTGTCTTCTTTCGAAATTCCGATTCCCTGATCTTTTACTGATAAGATCATCTTATTCTTTTGCCAGAAGGTTTTTATTTCAATCATCGATTTGTCAGGAGAGAATTTGCTGGCGTTGGAAATAAGATTGAGCACAATGTTCTTCAGTAACGATTTATCCAGAAAAACCATCAGGTTTCCTTCATGTTGATAATCGATTTGCTGGTTCTTTTTCAAATTGTTTTTCATTTCCTCAATCGTAGATTGAATTATTTCCTTTATATTGAATTCTGAAAATTTTGCCTGCAGTTTTCCTTCTTCAATCTTACCGACGTTCAAAAATTCATTCAAAATATCCGTAAGCATATTTACGGATGAAACAATGCGCTGAATGTGTTTTTCACGTTTTGGCTGATCTTCAGTCAAAAAATATTTTTCTATCAGATACGCCGAAGAAAGCACCGTACTAAGCGGCGTGCGAAACTCATGTGACGCCATTGAGACAAAGCGTGACTTTAATTCGCCTAAATTTTTTTCAATTTGCAGCGCTTCCCGCAATCCTTCTTCCGCCATTTTTAGTTTCGAAATGTTTTTAATAATAACGCCAATATGATTTACAGAACCATCTTCTTCCATTAATGGAAAGGCATCCATAATATAAGCGTGATTTCCGATTGGATACGGGAGTTCAAAATCGGAGATATAAATTTTGTTCTTAAAAATTTTTTCGAGTATTTCAAGAATGATTTTACGAAGAGGAACAGGAAAATGAGGATACATTTTTCTTCCGATCAATGTAGCCACATCTGCTTTTAATCGTTGATGAAGTTCGCCACCAGTATATACAAAATTGTAGTTCTTGTCGATAATACTGATGGTCCCGTCCGGATAATTTTCGAGCAATTGTAAAAATAATTGCTGCACTTTTTTTAATTCTTTTTCTGCTTTTATTCTTTCAGAAATATCGATAGCCACTCCCATATAGCCGGTAATATTTTCTTTGGCATCGCGCAGTGTTGTAACGGTGAGCAAGACGGGGAACGAAGACCCGTCTTTTCTTACATAATTACATTGTTGCTCTTCATGAATATTTCGGCGTGCTTTTGCTACCAATGCCTCAAAATCAGTTTTAAAAGTTATTCCCAGTTCATTCTGCAATCTGTGTCGTTGCTGCTGTAGTTCCATTCGGTTATGAAATAATACCGGTGTTTTTTGTTGGATGATCTCATCTGCAGAATATTGAAGATTATGAACTGCTTCGGGATTAAAAAGAGTGATCAGACCATTTTCATCTGTAGCTATGATCATGGTGCCGGAAGTATCAAGCAATGTTTTTTGAAAAGATAATACACGATTCAGGCGGTCTTTGGACTTTTTCAATTGAAGCATCGCTTGCTGCAAATCATGAGAATCATGATTTTTTGTATCTGCTGTTTTGTGATTTGAGCTTACCATTTCAGATGAATGACCCCTATTTTATATTTTTCAAAAATTGTGTAACCAAATAGTCTACCCATTCAAAGATTGAATTAAATCCGTTAATCAATTTCATTGTTGTAATTTTTTTCTTCTGAATGAAAACATCTGCAAAGTAGGATAGAAGCCTTTTCCTTAATATGATCGTTGTCATAACATGTTCTTATTTCAATCATATTTTCAGGCTGATAAATTTGAAGCTATTACCGGATTCGATAATGACTGATGGCATGAATATTAGAAAGAGAATACTTTTGTGAGAAACAGAAATAACTAGTAAACTGTTTGAATAACTATTTTTGCAGTAAACAAACAAATAGGGTTATTTCTTATTTGCAAATGAGAGACGTATTGGATTTCATCAAAAAAAGAAATCAGATTTGCGCGTTACTCAATCAAAAAAAAGGGCGGGTCCGCGAATTTTTTTAGGATTTTGTATGATCATCTTCTCTTTCCACGGTGATGGTACACTCGCCGATCAATGCCGCTAAAGCGCCGACGGCAGCAAGTACCGGAGCCAGGAGCGCGCCCACAACTCCTATTGTCAAAGGGAAACTCATTAATTCTCTTCCGGATTTTTCAGTAATGGTAATTCTTCTTACATTGCCTTCTTCAATTAATTCTTTAATTTTTTTCAGTAAATTTTCGCCGGTAGTTGTAAAAAATTCTTTTGTACCCATGGCTATTTTTTTAATTCTTTAAAAATAATGATTATGCAAAATATAATCAAAACACAATTTGATTACGATGCCACCTTTAAATAATTTTCTGTTTGTCACTTAATATCAATAAAGGGATTTTAGTTTGATAGCTCATTTCTTTTGTATGGACGGTTCCAAACATTCGCTCAAAAAGATTGTGAGGATGAGCTACCATCGCTAAAACATCTGTTGGATTCTTTTCAATAAACGTGTGGATGCCTTCTTCTACATTTCTATCATAAACAGAATAAAATTCGGGATGCAGGCTGGAAAAAGCAAGGCTTGTTTTCATCTTGCCAATCGCTCTTTCTGCACCAAGCGCACAGTTCTTCTTTTGCACATTTAGAATGTAAACAGGTATGTAGAGTTTTTGCACCAGTTTGATCAATAAATCGTAGCTGTCGGATTCAACGTCCGGATCAAAATCAGAAGCGACCGTAATATTTCGTATTTGCTGATACTCACCGTTTTGAGGAATGACTAATACAGGAAAGCCCGACTTGCGGATGACAGCGGTGGCAGTGCTTCCAAAAACAGAATTGCTTTTTCCTTTACCTTTCATTCCCATTATGATCAGATCGGCTTTTAATTCTTTGGCTACTTCAGCTATAACGTCTGAAGGTAAACCTTCTGCAACTACTGATTTTATTTCCACATTCGCTTTCTTCGAAAGTGAGTCAACTTCCTCCTTCATCAGGCGATGATTGTTTTCTGAAAGCTCAGCCTGCATGATCAACACTGAAGCAAGAATTGAATCATCAATAATTCCAGGTGCAGGTATCACATTCAGCAAATGAAGATTCGCACCTAATGCCTCAGCAAATGAAACGGAATACTTTGCGGCATTAAGAGACGCTTTTGAAAAGTCCATCGGAACCAATATATTTTTCATAAAACGATTTGTTGATAAATAATGAAAACATAAAATTATCCCTCAACCATTTTTTTAACAATGACACAAGTCACTTATAAAAATGATTTTCCGAATGATAAAAAAATGAGCAATTTTATGAAGTTCTCCTTCGGTATCATTTTTTTTGCATCATTAGTTAAGCATTTCTTAAATGATAAGGATTTTATTTTTCAATGACGACAATCATCCTGTTGCTAAACAATTCAATTTATTTTTGAACTCTTGAAAAAGTTATTTGCCATATCGTTTCTTCTTATCTATCTCTTTTCAACAACTGAGTTGCATCAATTGCTAAAAATGCCGTTGCTTATAGAACATTTTATGGATCACCGGGAAGAAAATAAAAATATCACGTTAATGCAATTCCTATACGTTCATTATGGAATGGGCGATTTAAAAGATTCCGATTATGACAAGGACATGAAATTGCCTTTTAAAACACACGATAATTGTGTTACAACCATCTCAAATGTTTATCTGCCTTCGGCAAAAGTTTCAATAGAAAAACCGGTACAGTTTTTACAAAAGAAACCGTTCATAAAAAAAGATCAGTTCTTACTTACTTCTCATCTTTCCAACATCTGGCAGCCGCCGAGGATTTGTTGATTATGTTTTCAAATTATTTGTTTGTTTACTGTTGATTTGAACAGTAATCCTATATCATTTTCATTTTAAAATTATTAGCAATGAACCCAACTCATATTCATTTGCTGCTGAATCATTTCCCCATTATTGGAACCCTGATTGGCAGTGCAATATTGCTTTACAGCATTATTAAGAAGCAAAATACCGGCAAAAATACCGGTGCTTTTATCATCGTCGTTATGGCCATTATCGCTATTCCGGTAATGCTCACAGGCGAACCTGCAGAAGAAAGTATAAAATATCTTCCCGCAATTCCCAAAAGCCTGATTCATGCACATGAGGAAGCTGCAGAAAAAGCTTTTTGGCTGATGGAAATAACAGGCGTTTTTTCTTTGTTTGCGATAATACTTTATAAAACTAAATCAGCATTCGTCCCAAAAGCATTCTTGATTGCGTTTGTCTTTTCAGCCATCACATTCTTTGCGATGGCCTGTGCAGGAAATCTTGGAGGAAAAATCCGGCATCCTGAAACATCAAACTCGTTTGTAAATGTGCAGAACGACGCAACCAATTCCCAAACCAAAATTGATGAATAATTATGCTCAATAAAATAATCGCATTCTCCATAAAAAACAAACTCATCATTGGCCTTTTTGTATTGGGATTAATCGCTTACGGAAGTTATCAATTCACCAAACTGCCTATTGATGCGGTTCCTGACATTACCGATAACCAGGTGCAGGTAATTACCATCGCGCATTCTTTTGGTGCAACCGATATTGAAAGGCTCGTTACTTTTCCTATTGAACAGGCAAATAGCAATATTCCGGGCATGAAACAAATTCGCAGTTTTTCCCGCTTTGGATTATCATTGGTCACTATTGTTTTTGATGATAAAACGGATGTGTATTGGGCAAGGCAACAAGTAGCAGAACGGTTGCAACAAGTACAATCACAAATTCCAAAAGGTATTGGAAATCCTGAACTGGGGCCTGTAACAACGGGACTTGGAGAAATTTATCAGTACGTGGTGCGTCCAAGAAAAGGTTATGAACAAAAGTTTGATGCAACCGAATTACG